>Ga0265295_1006671_pt1 | contig 13835 bp, 6 predicted proteins | sample Munlansysbiofilm_FD_192503 | JGI IMG/M metagenome (GOLD analysis project Ga0265295, IMG submission 192503) | Leachate microbial communities from a municipal landfill in Southern Ontario, Canada - Methane capture system biofilm | ecosystem: Engineered > Solid waste > Landfill > Unclassified ... | reverse complement strand
AATTGGAAAAATCTGCTCCTGTGAAGCTGGATATTTATAACATAAAGGGACAAAAAGTGCGTAGCCTGGCAGATGAAGTGTATACCGGCAGAATCCATGCAATTGATTGGGACGCCAAAGATGATCACGGCAGAGCCTGCTCCAGCGGAGTATACTACTTGCGTGTGATAAGTGGAGGCATGAGCTCGAAGCACAAAATGCTCTTGATTAAATAGGCAAAAATTCGGGGCGGATAGAATGGTATCCGCCCCTTTTCCAAAAGAGCTGCTTCCTGCTACAAGGTATCTATCGGTTTATCTTTCTTTACCTTAAGTTCGATGGCCAGATACAGCATTGCCATGCCAAGAAGGAAGCTGAATAAAACCATGGTAAGAGAGGGAATCACGGCATATAGAGAAATATTGAGCCCTATTTGCATATTCCAATACATCACAAAACTGGTGGCAGCATTGTATATTTCGTATGCCGCAAAGGCAAACCAAAGAATCGCCAGAAACCAGTATTCTCCGGTGAAGACTGCGCGCAAAGGATTGTTTTGATCCTTGTGATTTGCCAGGAGCCTGATGCCGGAGATCAGATAACTCAAGCTAAGTAGCACTACTACCATGGAATAGGCCATCACGCGCAGAGATGGATCCATTTCGCCAAACCCAGATTGTACTTTGATGAAGAATGTGACTCCGAGAATACCGACTAGGAGCATGACAATATTCCAGATACGGGTGCCGAAGATGCTGTAGCGTAGTGGCTTCAGCTCTGGTAAGGGTTCCAATTCATCCAGCTGTAAAACGGTATCAGCCGGGGCAAAGTCATAACCGCGATTTGTCAATTCATCCATAATGGCTTTATACATTTCGCTATCGGTTTCTGCACTTTCAAACAAGCGTTCCAATTCAGCGCTTTCGTAACTGCTGTAATCCGGGCTTTCGGGATCAAAGCCCTGGTCCTGATCTTTGTAATCCATTTTAAATCCTTTACTTTGATGGTGGCAAAATAATTCAAGTCTCTTCTGTGTCAAGCCCGAATACACCCGAGCAACCCCTAAGATTATCCAGAAAAGGTGTAAACTAAGCAAGGTGAATGGAAACAAACCGGGGCAGCCGGAAGACTAACTCCACTCTTTTACGGTGTACACATTAATATAAAATGATCAACCGAGGTGTGGGGCAAAATTAACCCCAAACAATTCGCCCTTCAACGCATAACCCATAACACTAAGACTTCAACAGCCCGCAGGCCATTCAACGGCGAAACGCAGTGAAGCATTCAACAGCGCGAAGCAGACCAAACGCGAAGGCTTTGCCGGAGCGTCTTCGGACGCGCCAGCGTCGCCAACTACGCACTAAGAACTAAGCACTAAGAACTCATCAGTCCAATCAGTAAAATCAGGTTTCTATCCCCCAATCCTGCACTCTTCACTTTTATGGGCGATGGGGTGGACATGGATTTTGTCATCTGGAATACACTCCATGTAACCGGCATAGCGATAAGCGTCTGACAATGGCTCTGTTCCAATGCAAACTGCATTGAGACCAATAGCATTTGTGGCTGCAGTCAGGTAAATTTTGCCCAAGGATTTCGATTGACATATATCCCCTCATCTCAGAAAATGAATTTAAGAGCGAGATGGAGTAGATCATGTCATTTGTACATTTACATAATCACACCCAATACAGTCTTTTGGATGGAGCTTGCCGGGTAGACCGGATGGTGAAGCTTGCCAAAGAGATGGGTATGCCCGCGGTGGCAATCACGGATCACGGTAATTTGTTTGGAGTGATAGACTTTTATAAAACTGCCAAAAAGGCAGGGATTAAGCCCATAATCGGCATCGAAGCGTATATTATCAGCGGAGAACTGGAAGATGAACTAAGCAAAAATGATCCACGCCACCACCTGGTGTTGCTGGCCCAAAACTATCAGGGCTACAAGAACCTGATGAAGCTTTCCTCCATTTCCTACATCAAAGGTTTTTACTATAAACCACGCATTTCCAAGTCTCTGTTGCAACAATACAGCGAAGGACTCATCTGCCTATCCGCCTGTATCAAAGGGGAGATTCCCTCTCTGCTGCTGAACAATCGGGATCGGGAAGCCCGTGAAGCCGCATTGTGGTATAAAGATCTCTTTGGCGATCGCTATTACCTAGAGATCCAGAATCACAATCTGGACGCGGAAAAGACGGTGATGCCCAAAGTAATCGACCTGGCAGGAGAGCTGGACATCCCGCTGGTATTGACAAACGATTGCCACTATTTACATCAGGAAGATCACGAAGCCCACGATATCCTGCTCTGCATTCAGACCGGAAAGTTGCTGAACGACCCCGGTAGAATGCGTTATAATACTACACAGCTTTATTTTAAATCTCCTCAGGAGATGGAAAAAATCTTTCCTCAGCTGCCGCAAGCCTATGAAAATACGCTAAAAATAGCTGAGCGGATTGATCTGGAATTGCGTTACGACAAATTTCTCTTGCCCAAAGTGGAAACACCACCGGAATTTCCGGAAATGGGTGAATACCTGCGCCATCTATGCTATGAAGCCGCAAAGCTAAAGTACCCTCTGCTTAGCGACGAAGTGCGCGAAAGGATAGATTACGAACTAAGCGTGATCAAGCGCATGGGCTTTGAAGGATACTTCCTGGTAGTGAAAGACATCATCGACAGCGCCCGCAAGCAGGATGTTCCGGTGGGGCCGGGACGCGGTTCTGCAGCGGGTAGCATCATAGCATATCTGTTGAACATCACCAAAATCGACCCCATCAAATATGGCTTGCTCTTTGAGCGTTTTCTGAATCCGGACCGGATCAGCATGCCCGATATCGATATCGACTTTTGCGCGCATAAACGGGGCAAAGTGATAGATTATATCGTGCAAAAATTCAATCGGGAGAGCGTTACGCAGATCATCACTTTTGGCACTCTGGGCGCGAAAAGCGTAATTAAAGATGTGGCGCGTGTGCTATCTGTGCCCGCCGCGGACGCCAATACCATCACCAAGACGATCCCCGGTATGGTAAAGAGTCTGGAAGACGCCCAAAAGCAATTTCCGGACTTTGTGCACCTGATCAATCAAAACGACTTGTATCAGAGCATCTTGAAGCATTCCATCGTCTTGGAAGGTCTTGTGCGGCAAACCGGTATTCATGCCGCCGGAGTGGTGATCGCGCCCGGTGACCTCACGGAATATGTTCCCCTAGCCTGCAGCATTCAGAAAGATCAGGAAAAGGTGATCCTGGTTCAGTATGAGGGGAAATGGCTGGATGAACTGAAGATGCTCAAGATGGACATTTTGGGTCTTAAAACCCTCACTTTGATCAAGCAAACCATCGATCTGGTGAAGGAGAGTCACGACGAAAATATCGATATCGACAGCATTCCCCTGGACGATAGAAAAGTGTATTCCATGCTAAGCAAGGGCGAAACTGACGGTGTGTTCCAATTTGAAAGCGATGGTATGCGAAAATACCTGATCGAACTAAAGCCCAATATGTTTGAAGATCTCATCGCGATGGTGGCACTATATCGACCAGGACCCATGCAATTTATCGATAGCTACATCGCTCGTAAACATGGTAAAGAAAAGGTTGTATACGATCACCCCCTGGTGGAAAATGCCCTTAAGAGTACCTATGGAGTTACCATCTACCAGGAGCAGGTGATGCAGATATCCCGGGAACTGGGCGGCCTCACCGGTGGCGAGGCGGATACTCTGCGCAAAGCAATGGGAAAAAAGAACTCCGAATTGATGATGAAATTCCGAGAGAAAATCCTCGCGGGTGCAGCAAAAAATGGAGTCCCGGCAAACACTATCGAAAAAATCTGGCAAGATTGGCTGCGCTTTGCAGAATATGCCTTCAACAAGAGTCATGCCACCTGTTATGCCCTGGTGGCTTATCAGACAGCCTGGCTGAAAGCGCACTATCCGGTAGAATTTATGGCAGCGCTGCTCTCTTTGGAAGATGATCCCAGCGCTGTACCGGTCAAGATTGAGGTATGCAAAAGCATGGGCATCAACATTATCCCGCCAAACATCAATCGCAGCAACGCCGAATTTAGCGTGCACGATTGTGATGTGCTGTTCGGCTTGCGCGCCATCAAAAACCTGGGGGATGCAGCGATGCGGGCGATCATAGAAGAACGTATGCAAAACGGTCCTTTCAGCAATATCTTCAATTTCTGCTCTCGTCTGGATAGCTCTTCAGTGAATAAAACGGTGTTGGAAAGCCTGATCGCCAGCGGTGCCATGGACGAACTTGAGGGTAGCCGGGCGCAGAAATGGGCTGTAATCGAACAAGCTTTGGCTCTGTCCAGCGGAGATCAACGCGATCGCAGAAGAGGGCAAACTACTCTCTTTGACCTCATTGCGGAAGACGATGAAGACAGTGATTATTTTCCCCCGCTGCCCAGCATTGAGGATTGGACTTACCTGTATCAACTGGATCAGGAAAAAGCCGTGTTGGGTTTCTATATGAGTGGTCATCCCCTCTTTGAATACCGCAGCTTGCTGAAACACATCTGCAATGCCAATTCCATAAGTGGAAAGGCCAAAAGTGGGGATCTGCAATTGGTTGGGATCATCTCAAACATCAGTCGCAAAAAGGATTCCAAGGGAAACCCCATCGCTTTTGTGGAAATGGAAGATCTGAACGGTAGATTTGAGGTATCTCTCTTTAATCGGGATTTTAACCGCTTCTTCCCCAGCCTGCAGGTGGGAAAAGTATATTATGTATCGGGCAATAAAAGCAGCTTTAACGGTAATGATGACGGGATCCTGAGAGTGCTGCCCCTGGAACTGATACTATTTGAAGAATTACCGCAAAAACTGAGTGGGAACCTGAGGTTGAGGCTCAATCGAGCTCAGATCCAAAAAGGCGCGCTGGTAGAAGTGGCAAGCTGGGTCAAACAAAAACCGGGACAATTCTCACTTTTTGTAGAAGTAGAAGCTAAAGATCAGGAGTATTATACTATGCAGACCAACCAGAGCGTCTTTGCAGACAACAGTGTATTGGCCTGGCTGGATGCACAAAAGATTGATTTCAAACTGGAGATTTTCAGTGTATCGCAAGTTTCTGCTTAGTCTGATTATTCTGACATTGGCATGGCTGCCCGCTTATGCCATGGAGATCATGATCGAAAACTACGAGAGCGGCGTGGATGTCTGGCTGCTTTTGCCTTATGATCTCTTTATCTTTGCCAAAGATGCAGATGACTCCGAATATCAGATATCCACTCAGATCAAAAACTCTCGCGGATATCAAGTAGCGGTGGATGAATTTCGCCTGCGGATTCCCCGTCGTGATTGGCTGCTGGGAAGCGCAATTCCGGTATATAAAAGCTATGCCTTGGGAAACGGTGCTCACCAGATAAATGTGAGCTTGAGAAATCGTAGCTTGGGGGATAAACATAATTATAACCGCAAATTCAACGTGGGCAGTCAAGCCACGGAACTGGGCCTGGTATACATGATCGCTCAGCGGGAGGGATTTTCCTACCTGCCGGAGAATTTGGACATGACAGATCTTGACAGCCTTACTTTGAAGCATAGCTTCGCAATCGGAGCATCAAATCTGCGTCTCGATCTGGACGGCGAAGAACATATTTTCGACAATCCCAAAAGCCCCTTTGAACTGGACATGAAAAGCATTACCGAAAAAGATAGCATCTTCAGCCTGCAAATCTCTCTGGATGAAATGAATATACGCTACCAATTGGAACCCCTACTGTACAAACCATGGTTTTCATTCCATCAACGCTATTCGCTGAAAGATCAATTGGAGCAACTGCGCTATGTGGCAAATCAGAACGAATGGCAAGTTTTACGCAAGGTGCCGGCTGATAAACACGCGGATGCCATCGAAAGCTTCTGGCAAGCAAACGACCCCAGTCCCGGCACTTTACGCAATGAAAACCGCGAATACTTCTATCAACGCGTTTTGCATGCCGATGAGCAATTTAGCATTCACAAGCGCATGAAAGGTTGGAAATCCGACCGGGGCAGGATTTACATAAAATTCGGAGAGCCCGATCAGATCGCCAGCGATACCTTTCCCATCGGACGCTCGCCCAGTATCACCTGGCATTATTTTCGCCTGAACCGCAGCTTCGTCTTCGTGGATGAACGTGGGTTTGGGCAATACACATTGAGGAATAAAGATGATGAGTATATCGATTATTAAGAAGCTCTCGCTCAGCTTGATTCTATTGACAATCTGTCTTGGCATCGCAGCTCAGGAACTACTCCATATGCATCTGGATTACAACCGCTTTCTCTCTGAAGAAAAAGATACAGCACTGCTGCTGGATTATCAGATTCCCTACCGTTCCCTGATTTTTGTAGCTAAAAACAATGCCTATTTCGCAGAAGTGGATGTGGAAGTTCAGATCTCAAACCGAGATTCCGTGGTCTATACCCAAAGTGTGACCGATAACATCGGCATCAGCAGCAAACACGATGCCCTCTCCACTCAGAAAGCATACCTGAACCGCATGAGCTTTTTGCTGGAACCACAAAGTTATAATCTCAGTTTCAAAGCGGTGGACGTGAATAGCAAGAAAAGCTTTACTTTCAACTATGATATCGACGCTCTGGATAGAGATGCCCGCATCAGCGATGTGGAACTGAATAGCCGGGTATATGCCGATAGCAGCCAATATCTCCAGAAGTTTAGGCGAAACGGAAAAATCTTTGAACCCCTGCCCTCCATCATTCTGCAACGAGAATACCACGAAAATGCCCACATCTATTTCGAATTGTACACTCCCGAAGCGGAATTGGGGATGTCTCAACTGCTGGTGCTCAGTCTGGAACATGACGATGATCTTGTAATGGATGAATACATTGATATCGTAACCCTCAAAAGCTCCGAGGCCGTTACTATGAAAATTCCTCTGGCAGATCTGAAAGCAGGCATATATGAAGGTAACATCAGCTTGCAAACCGGAAATGCCACCATAAACAGAAGCTTCGATTTTGTGATCTCCGAAGAAGTGGAAGTGATGTTATCTATGTTTCCCGATCCTGAAGATGAATATGGATTGATGCGCTATTTCATGGCCAGCAGTTTGCCCTCAAACTGGGATGCGATGAACGAAGAATCAAAACGCAGACACATCACTAACTTCTGGAAAACTATGGCAGTAAGCACCGGAATGAGCGAACAAAGAATCATCGACCTTGTACATGAGCGGGTGGAACATACAAACAAATACTACTCATCCCTGAAGCCGGGCTGGACTACCGATATGGGAAGAATATTCATCCGCAACGGCGCACCCTCAGACATCGAAAAGGGAACCAGTACTGACGAAAGCCGCTTTGTGGGTAAAGACTACCAAATCTGGAAATACTCCAGTGGGAATCGCGCTGTTTATGTCTTCATGGACATCCAGATGAACAACAACTACCGCCTGATCTATGCATCCGGAGACGATATGGAAGTGTCCAATCCGGGTTGGCTGAGTTATCTTGGGAGAGATTTCGACACCAGTCTGTTGCGAAACTAGAGCCCCCCCCCCGGATAAGTATTTACGCATTTTATCTCTTCCTATATATTATGAGCCATATAAAGAAGTGTATGCGTTTGATTGTGCCCAATAGTTATTTATCTAAACATATGAAACTTGTTCTTCTGTTTACGGCAATCCCTCTTGAGGCCAAAGGATCGGGCGACCGCTGCCACTCATGGCTTTCTGTGTGAACAACACTACCACTGTGATTCTTGTGGGAATTTTTAAGACTTAAATAGTTTCCCCATCAAGCATCAGCCCGTTTCACCCAGGCAAAGACTAGTTCGTAATGGGCAGAAAGGCATCGGGAAAATGCTCGATGCTAAACTCATCATTTTTGGCATCATAGAGCACTACAATAACATCAAAACGAGTATTATGGTTGTCAAACTGAGGATTTTGCTTACAATATACTTGTGCGACTCTGGTAATGTGCCTCTGCTTGGTGTAAGAGACATTATCAAGAGCACTTTGGATAGAGTGATAAGAGCGTGTTTTTACTTCAACAAATATTAGGTGTTGATTTTTTTCTACTATGATATCGATCTCACCTTGTTTAACTCGAAAGTTTCTGCAAATCACATTGTAGCTATTTGTTACGAGATAATCAACAGCTCGATTTTCACCCGCCCGTGCTAATTCCTGGTTCGATGTAATCTTCATGGAATCAAGAAAAAGCTTGACGGATAAATTGTCAATGTTAATAAGGACACATGAATAGAATAATCACCGAAAGGTGGAGGGAAGTATGAAAAAAGTTATATTGAGTGTAATCGTTATCGCAGCGATGTTTAGCCTCTTGCAGGCGGCGCCTTTTCAGACGCTTGGCATGTTGCGTACTCCGGATGCCTATGTATTGCCACATAGAGCGGCAGAATTTATGTTGGCCGGCTACTATCGTGATATCGCACAGCCCGTTGAATACGACGGCTTTGCCCCTTACATGATGGCCGGAGTGGGTCTCTTTAACCGCTTGGAACTTGGAATGTTCGTAGGCGACAAGGTTGAAGACGAGCCCTTGGTATATTTTTTGAATTTAAAGTTTAAAGTGCTGCAGGAGACTCCACGTCTGCCGCAGATATCCGTAGGTATGGACAATATCCTTTCTCCAATGACAAATCACAGATCTCAGGACATGGTTCTTGGTGACGATTTCTACACACATCCGGACAAAAGCGGATACGAGAACTATTCTCCTTATGCCGTGGCCTCAAAACAAGCAGTGCTCTTCGGTGTTCCCTGGATGTTCAATCTCGGCATCGGCTCAAACCGCTTCGTAGGTCAAGCCGGACGCGCCCGGATGTTGAACGGTATATTTATGTCGGCAGAATTGTCCCCGATCAGAAACCTTGCCTTGCAGGGTGAATTTGACGGTCACGAAGTGAACGCCGGCATCAAATACAGTTGGAAAAACTGGGGCTTCAAGGTTGGAGCACAAGCTTTGGAAGACCTCACCAAAGACAATGGTTACGAAGACAATCTGAGAGTAGCCTTTGCTATCTCCTATCTCTTTGACAAATATGCCGAAGCACAACGACGTCCTGACCTGAAACGTTATGCAGTAGATAGCGATCTGGAAGATTCCTACGCAGTTGAAACCGGCACTTTACCACCTCAGGAAGGCTTGATCATTCCTCCCACCGGCGGCAGCACAGATCCCTCAGCCGGGGAAGTCGTAATTATTCCTCCAACCGGAACTACAACTGGAGGCGAGGTTGTCGTAATACCTCCGGCTGAGACAAAACCTGAAAGCTCAACCGGTGAAGTAGCTCTTGGCACATCCGGCTCCGGAACCACCTTGGAAACTCCTGGTCTTACCGGCAGTGGCGGAAGCACTTCCTATTCTCAGCTATCCCCCGAAGTTCGGGATTTGCTGGAAGAGTTGAAGCAGCTTCGTGCTGAGCGCGAGAAAGCCCAGAAGTCTCTTGATGATCTTCGTTCCTGGATTCAAGAGTTGAAGGCTGAACGAAATTAAAGCTAAAGTAATACATAGCAGTGGAATGTAGGATTCATACTTTCCTATGTTATATAGGCGGTACGCCAGGGTACAAGCTATATCCTGGCGTACTTTATAATACACTGCAACTGAAACAATGAGAGTCTAAAGTGAGCGGGGTTATGAAAAAGAATTTAATAGTGTTTTTGCTCCTTACGTTTGGGATGGCTTGCTCTTCATTTCTATTTGCCCAAACCTTTGAGTACGACGAGAATGTAACAGTTGATCAACTACGAGAAGAGATCCGCATTCAAAGGCAGGAGTTGAAAGGGATTGCCAAAGAATTCCTGGTTGACGCACTCCCGAGTGTCATAGAATTGGACCCTGCGCATGCGAATGCTGAGCTGCAAAATTTCAGCAGTGTATTAAGCACGCTGGACGACAATGAGGTCTTGTATCTTTTAGGGCATATGTATGCGAGGGCCAATGAAAACGACCGGGCCATATCCATTTTTGACTCGCTCTTGAGGACAGATTTGAATTATGGTGCACGCAAGATGCTTAATATTGTGCTGTACCGCAAATTGACCGAACTCCTGCAAGCCGGAGAACGTCAAACCGCCAGAGATTATTTAAGCGCCATCGTATTTGATAACTACAATACTGAGCAGTATTTCCCTGCTTATCTTTACCTTTTCTCAGATCTAAGCGCCGACACCAGGAACTACGATGAAGTGGTGAATCTGATTATGCGCTACAACGGTAACCGGGAAATCGTGCTAAATGCGCTGTTACCGCTCAAACAAGATGTTTTGAACCGTTTAAACACCTTCGATCTGTCTGCTTTCTACGAGAATCCCAGCAAAGAAGCCTTGAGTGATCTGAATGGTAAAATCGATCAGATCAAGCTGGATTTGACAGCCATATACAACGAGATCATCAGCATGGAAGGCATCATCTTCTTGGATGCCGTAGTGGAAAACCATGGCATTGAAATGAACGGATTGGACGAGCTGAAGCTTTTGATGACAGAATATGCAAACGCTTCCATCAGTTCAGAGGATTTTCTGCAGCCGGCCATGGAATACATCGCTTCGGCAAAGCAGAGCCTGGCTTTCTACGATCGGGTATTAAAGCAATTTGATTTGGTCTTATCGCAAAACTTCCTGAAGATCAGCACCGAAGCTACATCAGATTCCGAGGTCTATGCCGGTGATTTGTACCTGGATCGTATATTACAGACCCAGAAGACGATAGCGTCTTACGATGAGATTATCAAAGAAATCGACGAGCTTTTGGCCGGTGGCGAATTTCCTGAGAGCCGTGAACGCCTTATGATGGAAAGAAATGAGGCGCTGAGTAACAAAGCCGAAGCTGAGGTGCTGCACCGTCAATATGTGAATGATGTACGCGATATGGGTGGCGAGGAAGGCAAAGTACTGCTGGAGATTCTGGATGAATACAACGCTCTGTTGGCAGAGAAAAAGCTGCTGGACGAAACTGCCCAAGAGTATGAAAGCTACATTTTAAGCGAAGCTGAGGGCTTGAATGATGTGGATCTCAGAAGCAGCATCCGTCCCATGATAGCCTCCCAGCTCGGTTCTGTGGCTTATGCCAATCAGCGAGATCAAGCCTATACCGAGGGTTGGGATGATACGTTAACTGCAATGGATTACATCACTTTGCAGATGTCCTACCGCAGCCTGATGGCTGTATATCATAAGTTTTTACAAGCTCAGATCTATCTTACCGACGAGGATTTGGAAGAGCAAAAGGCCTATTGGCGCTCAGAACAACTAGACCTGATCGGAGAGATAAATTCCTTCCTGGCAAATAATCCAACTTTCAATGCCATTGACCAACCCGGAAACAGCGCTTTGGTGGGCACTGCAGATATGTATTACAATCTGGCAGAGCTGCAATACTATGCCATCCCCGAAGATCTAAACCCCGCTTTAGTCAGCTATCGCAAGGCTCTGGAACACGATCCCGAATTGCCGAACCGTGATTTGGCACTTTACAACATCGCTTTCATCACCAGCGAATTGAAGCGGATGGAGATAAGCAACAACAAGATTGCATTCCGCAATACCGCCAGATTTGGTGATCTGCCACCGGCTAATTCTCTTTATAGTGAAGCGAATTTCAGCGAAGCTCAAGCAGCTTTACAGGAAATCGTTCGGGACTTCCCGGATTCCAAGGTTTATGAGGAATCCGTATATCGTTTGGGACTGCTCAATTTCAGCTTTTCCACCGATTCAGACAATCCCGAGCTTTATCGTAACCGAGCCATTGGATACTTCGATGAGATCGTAGCAAACCATGACAGTCCTCTTTATTACGATGCTCTGTACCAAAGAGGTTGGGTGCGCCTGAATAGCTTTGCTGAGGATGACCTGCGTTTTGCCATGAACGACTTTATGGAACTGCTGCAGGCTACAGATTCCGGCTTGATTGCCGATGAACAGCTTGCTCAAGATTACCGTTCCGACGCTGTCGACAATATTGCCTATTGCTTGATCGCTCTGGACGGAACAGATTTCACCTCCCGCTCCCGCGGGGTTGCTGAGCTACAGCGAGTTTTCGATGGCTATAGCAACGATCAAATCGTTCACCTGGTCCTGGATCGCACAACTCAGTTGAAGCTGGACATGAATGCTTCCTTGCAAGCAGTGGACTTCTTGCAGTTCAAAATCGACTCCGCCCCAATGGCGCTGATCAATCCCGTCTTACAGGATTCCATCCTCTTCCTGTATCACAATTCCGGCCAAAACTTGCGTGAGGGCGAAAACCTGGATCAGATCACGCAAGATATCTATAAAAGAATTATCGACAACTACAGCTACAATTCCCAATGGTACGACATCAATAAAGATAATGACATCAGCCATCAAATGGACATTGTAAATAATGCCTATACTCAACGCGGCTACAGATTGTACAACAACTTCGTAAATTCCATCAACCGCGAGAATCTCACTGCCTACGAAAACCATGTGCATACATATCAGGAATTTGCGCAATTGCACAATCCCGATTACGAAGAAGACAGTGCCGCATCAGACAGTCTGATGGTTACCGCTTATTCCGTTTTGGCAGACCGTACGCAAGATTTGCAAGACATCAACGCTGCCATCCAAAAGCTGTATGAATACAACGATACTTATCCCTTGAACAGTCAATTCTATGAAAATGAAGAGCTGGCAATGATATATGCCCGCAACTCTTTTGCCGCCACCAGAGACCTTTTGGAGAGCGGAGATTACACAGCTCCGGAAGGCGCGCCGACAAATGAAGACGAAGCCTTTGCCATCCTGAAGAATAGTGCCGATCGATATTGGAATGTAAGCAACCAGGAACGCTTTCAAACTCCCCAGAGAACCGCTGAAGCGCTTGATGTTATCCTGCTTTTGGGAGACGTTCAATTTGGCCGCGAGAAATATCCGGAGGCGATCTCTCTCTATCAACAGGCTTTGGAACACGAAGAATTGATGACCGATTCCGATAAACGGGATACATATCTGAAGCTTGCCGACATGAGCATCCGCCAGGAACGCTATGCCGATGCTGAAAGCTGGTTCCGCAAAGCCCTGCCTCTGGCACTGAACGATGAAGACAGAGCAAACATCAACCAGGATATCCTGGTACAGATCCAAAACAGCTTTGAAACCGCTGCCGGCTCCGGTGACTATATTACAGAGGCAAATGAACGCCTCAGACTGGCCGCTGAGATGGATCCCAGCCGCAGACTGGAAATCTTGGGACAGAAAAACGAAGCGGTGGAGGCCTTCAAAAAAGCCGGTGCCTATCAACAGGCAATAGACCTCTTGATGGAACTGGCTGCATCAGATACAGAGCTGGACGCCATCTACACCCGCTATAGCCAGGCCATTGAGATTGCCGAATCCGACAGCATGATGAACGATCCCACTCTGGCAGCAAACCTGGAACAGGAATTCATCGATGCCCATCCCGGCAGCAGTTATGCCTTCTTCCTGCGCCTTGCCGCGATCTCGGCAAAAGCAGAGAATGAAGCTCGCAGAAGTGAAGCTGCCGCAGCATATCTGGCGCTTTACGAAGAGGCTCACACCGGTAATATCGATACTGAAGATGTGCCTGAAAGCAGTCTTTTGGCAGATGCTATCCGCCTCTACAACCTGGAAGGTAACATCGCCACAGGCTACGCTTTGATGAATCGTTTTGTCGAGACCTATCCCAACCATCCGGACACAGTGCCTTATATGGAATATATGGCCAAGGGGCATTACGATCGTAAAGAAACCGAAGATTATAAGCGTCTTGCCAAAGCAATATATGAAAAAGATCCCGGCAAAAACTCCTATTATATGGACGTGGCTACCACAGAATTGCGCGACATCGCTCAAGAA
>Ga0265295_1006670_pt1 | contig 13836 bp, 10 predicted proteins | sample Munlansysbiofilm_FD_192503 | JGI IMG/M metagenome (GOLD analysis project Ga0265295, IMG submission 192503) | Leachate microbial communities from a municipal landfill in Southern Ontario, Canada - Methane capture system biofilm | ecosystem: Engineered > Solid waste > Landfill > Unclassified ... | reverse complement strand
TGTGTGAAAATAGTGTTATTTGAATACCCTGTTTTTAGAATTAATAAGAATCAGTACACAAATATTACTCTCATGTAAGTAATTAAAAAATGATCTCATGTATAATTCCATAACACTCATCTTGTTAGATACTTTTCGATATCCTAATATTAACCTTTGATTGAGAGGTAAAACTTAAAATGGTATAATTATTCAAGAATAAGCACTGATTTAATCACTTATACATTTAAAATTTGTAATTACCTTGAATAAAATTTGAGTGAAACGTTAAATTAGATTCTGGTTTATTAAAGGAGCGAAATCTGATGAGTGTATTGAAAATTAAATTACAAAACAAGACAGCTACATTAGGTGTAGTAGGATTAGGATATGTAGGCTTGCCTTTAGCTGTCGAAAAGGCGAAAGCAGGTTTTAAAACTATAGGATTTGATATACAAGAATCTAAAGTTAAAATGGTTAATGCAGGGGAAAATTATATTGGTGATGTTGTTAATGAAGATTTAGAAAAAATCGTTAAGTCGGGTCTACTATCTGCAACAACTGACTTTGCACAAGTGGCATCAGCTGATTGTGTTTGTATTTGTGTACCAACGCCACTCGATGAACATCAACAACCAGATATCAGCTATGTTAAAGCATCAGCTGAAAGTATTGTGCCATACATGCATAAAGATATGCTTATTGTTCTTGAATCAACTACATATCCTGGAACCACAGAAGAACTGTTGAAACCTATCCTTGAAAAATCAGGATTGAAATGTGGAGTGGACTTCCATCTTGCTTTTTCCCCTGAAAGGGTAGACCCAGGCAATCTTATCTATAAAACAAAAAATACTCCAAAAGTAGTTGGAGGAATCACGCCCGAATGTACAAATGTTGCTGCGGCAATGTATGAAGCAATCCTAGAAGCGCCTATTCATAGGGTATCATCACCTGCAATTGCTGAAATGGAAAAAATACTGGAGAACACATATAGAAATGTAAATATTGGACTGATAAATGAACTTGCAATTTTATGTAATAGGATGGACATAAACATATGGGAAGTTGTGGATGCGGCTAAATCAAAACCATATGGGTTTCAAGCGTTCTATCCCGGTCCGGGTCTCGGCGGACATTGCATTCCACTAGATCCTTACTATCTATCATGGAAGGCGAGAGAATACGGATTTCATACATCGATGATTGAGTCCTCAATGATGGTGAATGACAGAATGCCAGAATACTGCGCTGAGAGATCAAGCAAGATTCTTAATAGATTTAAGAAAGCTATGAATGGTGCTAGAATTTTAATTCTTGGAGTTGCTTATAAGCAAGACATTGATGATTATAGAGAAAGTCCTGCTATTCGAGTAATTGAAGAGTTTGAAAAAGAGGGTGCAGAAGTTGTATATTATGATCCCTTTGTCTCTGAATACCGTGAACATGGTGTAGTTAAGAAAGGTGAGCCTGAACTTACTGCAGAACTTATAGAAAGAGCGGATCTTGTTGTCGTTACTACTGCTCACACAAATGTTGATTATGATTTTGTTCAGAAACACTCTAAGGCAATCTTTGATACAAAGAATGCAATGAAGCTTTTAGAAGTACGTGAAAATATTGAGTTGTTATAAGGGGGATATACCATTGAGTTTAAAATATGCGATTATCGGGTGTGGAAGAATTTCACCAAATCATATAGCAGCTGCAATTGAAAACAACTTGGACATTGTAGCGTTATGTGATGTTGAAGAATTAAAAATGGATAAAATCATTCAAGATTTCAAATTGCCAAGCGAAACAAAGAAGTATCTTAACTATAATGAAATGCTTCAAAATGAGAAACCTGAACTTGTAGCAATATGTACGGAAAGTGGGAAGCATGGCCAGATAGCTTTAGATTGTATAGATGCTGGCGCAAATCTTATAATCGAAAAACCGATAGCACTTTCTTTAGAAGAAGCAGATTTAATAATTGAGAAAGCTAATGAAAAGAACATTAAGGTCAGTGCATGTCACCAAAATAGATTCAACAAATCTGTACAAAAGATTAGAGAAGCTGTGGAAGCTAATCGATTTGGTAAAATGATGCATGGGACTGCTCATATTAGATGGAACAGAGGAGAAAATTATTATACTCAAGCACCTTGGAGAGGTACTTGGGAGCAAGATGGTGGAGCTCTAATGAATCAGTGCATCCATAATATTGACCTGTTAAGATGGATGATGGGTGATGAAATAACAGAAGTTGTAGGTATGACAGATAATTTAATTCATGGATTCATTGATGCTGAAGATTTGGGCATGGCCTTGGTAAAGTTTTCAAATGGAAGTTATGGAATTATTGAGGGGACTACTAATATCTATCCAAAGAATCTTGAAGAAACTTTATATATCTTTGGAGAAAAAGGAACTGTTAAAGCAGGTGGAAAGTCTGTAAACTTAATTGAAGAATGGCAGTTTGCTGATAAACTGGATGATCCGGAAGAAGTCAAAGAGAAATACCATGAAAATCCACCTAATGTATATGGATTTGGTCATAATCCACTCTATACAGATGTGATTGATGCAATTAAGAACGATAGACAGCCTTATGTAACAGCAATTGATGGAAGAAATGCGCTTGAGTTAGTACTTGCTATTTACAAGTCATCAGCAGAAGGTAAGAGTGTAAGACTTCCGCTTGATAAGTGCAGCACATTAGATTTCAAAGGAAGGTTCAACCGATGAGCTACTTCGTACACGAAAGCAGTTATATAGATGGTAATGTATCAATAGGTGACGGTACAAAAATATGGCATTTCTGCCATGTCCAAAAAGGTGCTCAGATTGGTGAAAAGTGTTCTTTGGGCCAGAACGTTAATATATCGAATAACGTGAGAATTGGTAATGGTGTTAAGATCCAAAACAATGTATCTGTTTATGAAGGTGTTGAACTTGAGGATTATGTATTTTGTGGTCCATCTATGGTATTCACAAATGATTTAAATCCAAGAAGTAAGTATCCTAAAGGCCCTGCTGGGTATAAAAGAACTCTGGTTAAATACGGAGCCTCTATAGGTGCAAATGCAACGGTTGTATGCGGTAACACCATCGGTGAATGGGCAATAATTGCATCGGGAGCAGTAGTGACAAAAGACGTACCAGCTTATGCATTAATGGTAGGAGTCCCTGCAAAGCAAATAGGGTGGGTCTGTGAATGCGGAGTACCTCTAAAAGATAATTTGAAGTGTAGCGAATGTGAAAGAGAATACACATTAGAGAATAACGAATTAAAGGAAAGGTAATAGAGGGGGAGAGTTGGCTATGGAGTTTCGAGACCTAAAAGCTCAATATGATAGATATAAGAATGCAATCGACTCAGCAATTCAAGAAGTTATAAATAACACGAATTTTATCGGTGGTAAAGAAGTGAACACTCTTGAACAAAGACTGGCTGAATATGTAGGAGTGAAACATTGTATTAGCTGCGCCAATGGAACTGAAGCCATGACGCTCCTCATGATGGCATGGGATATAAAAGAAGGGGATGCTGTTTTTGTTCCTGACTTTACATTCTTTTCAACCGGAGAAATAGTGTCGTTTGTTGGAGCAACACCCATATTTGTGGATGTTGATAGAGATACTTTTAATATTGACACAACTAAACTTGAAAAAGCTATTAACAAGGTATTAGAAGAAGGTAAGCTTACTCCAAAGGTTATTATCCCAGTAGATTTATTCGGATTACCTGCTGATCATATTGTAATTGAGAAAATTGCTAAGAAGTATAATTTGAGAGTTCTAGAAGATGCTGCTCAAGGTTTTGGTGGTAGCCTCAATGGTAAGAAAGCTTGCAGTTTTGGTGATGCAGCAACAACATCATTCTTTCCTGCAAAACCATTAGGATGTTATGGTGACGGTGGTGCAATTTTTACAAATGATGATGCGCTGGCAGATCTACTTAATTCATTGAAGGTTCATGGTAAAGGGGATAATAAGTACGACAATGTTAGATTAGGAGTAAATTCTAGACTTGATTCTATTCAGGCTGCAGTACTTAATGTTAAATTAACAGCGTTTATTGAGCATGAAGTGGAAGATGTAAATAGAGTTTATCGGTTATACACAGAGAAACTTAAAGGGATTGTAGACACACCAATTATTCCAGAAGGATATGTATCAAGTTTTGCGCAGTATACTATTAAGTTAAAGAACAAAGAGGAAAGAGATGCCTTACAAGTTAAGTTAAAAGAAGAAGGCATTCCTTGTATGGTTTATTATCCAATTCCATTACATAAGCAAGTTGCATTTAAAAATATAGAATTTGATGAAAAGGACTTTGACACAGTTAATCAACTTTGTGAAACAGTGTTATCACTCCCTATGCATCCATATTTGGAAGATGAAGACATCGATAAAATTACTAAAGTTATTATTGATTTTTTCAATTAGAGGTTCATATTATTATGAATTGAGCTGTTGTGAGGGACTTTAAATACATCTTAACTAAAGTTGTTAAGTTTGATAATCTTGAATCGATAGAGCTTAGTTAATGTATTGAGCAGTTTCGGATAGCTAATAATTTATACAATTTAAGAATAGAATTCAGAGTAGAGCTTTTCAGATTATATGATATTTGATTTGGTTGTAAGAATGTAAAAGTAGGATTCAATTTAGTCGCAAAGATTAAAAAGAAATTATCTATGAATAAGGAGTTAAGTTATAATAGTCAATCAATATCTGATATCTAGCAATTAGTAATTTTTCAAGACATATTCTCATTTCTATTGTGAATTTATAGGGGATTATCGTTTAGAGAAAACAATTTAAGGAGATTAATGAAAAATGTTTTGGTAGTTATAGGTAACTACGTTTCTAGTCCGTCTTCTACTGCAAATTGCATAAAACCGCTCATCTCGAGATTAGCGGACTTTTATAATGTAGATGTTTTAACAGATAGAAAAAGCCTGGATTTTCCTCCACATCAATTAATTGGGGGGATTAATGTCTACAGTGTAGATGATTATAGAGTTATGAATACAACTTACTTAAACAATTTATGTGAAATTGATACTGGAAAAGTTTTAAAAATTATAACGAAACTATTTTCAATATTGATAAAAGGATTTTATTACCTTAGATTTGTAATGTTTTCCAAAGAAAAGATTTCTGGAGGATGGGAGGTTAATAGAATTTTCCATCAATATATTATTTTAAGTAAAGAAAAAGATTATGATTTAGTAATATCTGTTTCACTTCCTTTTCAAAGTCATTACGTTGCAAAGAAAATAAAAGAAGCAAGAGTAGACAATCTGAAATGGATAGCATATGAGTTTGACCCATATTATTACAATACCTCTATTAAGGCATCCAAAAGTAGAAGAAGTAGAATGAAATTAGACGAATTAGAAGTTTTTGATAAATGTGATGCTCTTATATTTACTCCAGAACTTCATGATTATTATTTGAAAAATGGATTTATTAAAGAATCAGAGAAACTGCACAGTCTGCCATATGCTACGCTGAACATTGTTCAACACAACAACACAACAAAATTACTTAATAACTTCATGAATCCAAGGGAAATTAATTGCTTGTTTGCTGGCCAGCTTTATGATGACATTAGAAACCCTAGAGGTCTACTAGCTGTGTTTTCAAGAGTTAGTCCAAGTATTAACTTAATAATGATGACAAACTACTCAGTAGAAAAACTGCAAATGTATTCAGTTGACGGCTTTTTACCTACTATTGTTCCATTTCAAACACATGAAACTACTTTGTTCAATTTGAGAGAAGCAGACGTTCTAATAAACATAGGAAACACAGTAGAATTTCAGGCACCGGCAAAGATATTTGAGTATATTAGCACGGGGAAGCCGATAATTCATTTTTCAAAGATTAAAGACGATCCAGTTTTAAAGTATCTGAAAAACTATCCTTCAAAGTTGATTGTAAATGAATGGGAAGCTGATAAGATTGATTACACACAGTTAGTAAATGAATTTTGTATTAATAGTTTAAATCAGAAAGTAAGAGAGTCTGATATTATAAATTTGTTAAGTGAATTTACACCAGTTAATGTTATAGATAAATTTCTGAATATAACTCGTGAATTACTTTGCGTCAAATAAAAAGATCGAGATAATGACAATTAACTGATTTATCAAGTTAAAGAAATCAATAAGATTCAAAAAAATCTATACAAATTGCACGAACTCTCTTACATACTTAACTGAGAATAGACAGGAGAAATCTAATATATGTGTACTTTAGGGATATCATTAAGAAATTAATCATCTGTAAATTGTATTTAAAATTAGTATACATGTTATTCTGAATGAGTGGTGTTTACTATTTTGTCTATTGAAATCATTGAATCTATTCATTCAGATGTTAAATTCGATTTATTTCATTTTTATTGTAATTAATTCAGAATTATAATTTGTGTTAATTCTAATTAATTGACGAATATTTTTTATTTTAATTTTATAATGATGTCCTTTAGAAAGAGTGAGCCACATATTTGACTTTCAATATTTTAATCATTTCTTGATTTAAATCAAATCAAGGTTACATTTTAAAATTTTAAAGTGGATTGATAATAATTTTGGATTATTTAAGTGAAATTAGTATATTGTTTAATTTAAAAGTGTTTTAGTTTTAAACTATGAAGAATGAGTATTTAGATAAACATATGGATTATCATACATTAGAGAGAGATGCATTATTTAACTAAAAGTATGTAACGAAGGTTAGTGAATAATCTTATATAATACGAAAGAAAATCTATTACGATTTACTTATCTAATTATTAGATCTTCTTTGAAAACATTTAGATTACTGTGCAGCTAAACAGACGATAAATAAAGTTAAGCAAAATTGGATATAATAAAGAAAGGACTTATGATTTCCGTGAGTATTAATCGTGGCATCATATAATATGCAATATTAAATGGACAAAAATAGGGGTAGTTTTCTTACAGCAATTAGTGCAGTTTTTCTAACATTTATTAATGGGCTCTTTGCTTTAGTGATAACAAAGGAAATTATTCTACTTTATGGTTCTGATTTTAATGGACTAAATGCTTCTGCAAATCAGTTTATAAGTATGTTGCTTATTGTTGAAGGCGGATTTACTATTGCGTCGAATGTTGCACTATTTAAACCTATGGCCATTAAAGATTATGTGTCTATTAATGCCATACTTTCAGCAACACATAAAATTTTTAATAAGATTGGGATAATATTTTTTTCTGTTGGAACGATTTTATCAATATTCTATGCATCGATAATAAACAGTGAAATCTCTCCATTTATGTCATTTTTAATTTTCTTTATGACAATTGTTTCAACGTTTGTGAACTTATATTTTGCAACTAAATATCGGATACTCTTACAATCTGAAAATAAAGAGTATGTTCTAAATAATATGCAATCACTTACTTCTGTTTTATCTCAAACATTGATTCTCATAACAATATTTTTCAATGGTCATTTTCTTTTAATAAGATTCTCTACAATGTTAGGTGCAATTATTAATAGTTATTTGATTGCATCGGTCACAAAGGCTAAATACAAGTTTATTGATTTTGAAGTATTACCAGATTACACATCTATAAAGGGAACTAATGATTTGTTTATTCAAAAAATCACTGGAATGATTTATTCAACTATTCCTTTACTTTTCATTTCAGCAACGGTGGGCACTATTTATGCAAGTATCTATGTTGTATATAATAATGTAATTAGATTAATTAAAAGTATTATTTACTCATTTATCAATGCGCCTGTAATGAGCTTCGGCAAATTGTTGGCTGAAAAAGATAAGAATTATATTTTAAAAATATTCTTACAATATGAGTATATTGTTATTTTTATTTTATCAGCCTTTTTATCGACAACTACCGTTTTAATAATGCCGTTTATCGAAATTTACATTAGAGATATTACAGACATTAATTACTTTAACTGGAATATTGCGATTATGTTGATCTTGATAACATTCTTTGAGATTATTCACATTCCAAGTGGAAATATCATTAATATTTCCGGGAAATTTAAAGTCGGGAAAAATATACAGAGCATTTCAAGTTTTGTAATAATCATTACAATGTTAATTGGAAATAGATATTTTGGTTTTTATGGGATTATTTTTGCAGTACTATTTACTGCTATTGTTCTTGGTGCACTAGAAATAGTATATGTTCACAAAGTGTTTTTTAATAATTCTCTTATGGATTTTATGAATATTTTATTTCCGAGTATCACTATCTCCATATTAGTCATATTATTGGAGATAAATTATTTGCCAGTAATTTCAAATTATCTTGATTTTTTTATATGGGGCGCGTTAATAATAATTTTAAACTCGGCAATTTTGGTAGTTGTTGGCTTTATTTTCAACAGAAGTATATTCTTTGAGGTAAAAGAAAGAATTACTATATTTATCAAAATGGTTATGAATAAATCGTAGAATTAAACATTAGAATTCTCATAATAGATATATTGATCAAGTTAAAATACACTAAATATGAAGTTAGCGTATATTCATTAGTGAAAATCATGAAAATCTATTTTCTGATTTTCAAAGATATTTAATTTATATAATAATCCATGTTTTCTAGTGACAGTAATTACATTAGTCAACTAAATTTTGGGTTTTAAAAATTCACTGTTTAACATTTTAGAATTCGGAAGATGAGCTCAAAAATCAAGAAAACGAAGTATTGACTATAAAGTAAATCACAAAGAATAGATAAGTGAAGTCAAGAATTTACTAATACTTGTTGTTATGTTTTAAGTTCGAGATTTCCCATAACGATAAGGGTTTTTAATCCATCTAGATTTTATGCTATCTCTAATTAGATAGAGTACTTTTAGCCTGAACGAAATAAGCGTTGATAATGATGAGCAGTATAGCACTACTGGCAATTTTGACAGACTTATCTGGATGAGTTTGCTTTTTCTTTTGGATAAAGTGCTTAATAGGGTGATAAGTTTTAACATATGCACTGACTTCAATTGCCTGATAGAGAAGTGACCTGCGATAACTCTTCAAGGGACGATGATAGATGCTTGTGGTCTCATAGAAGAAGATGAGAGGGCATTTTACCGGTGTTCAAACGATTGTACACGCCATCCAAGACTTTGAATAATCCCGATCATGAAGGATTTCAATCGGTTTTTGAATAATAACGTCTTTAGTGGCTTAGGCACAGACATGACTTTTGCCTTTGGATACGTCGATTGCGATACAGGCTTGTGTGCTGTTCATCGCACAACTCCTTTCTGGTATGCTTGACGACAGGTTGCGTCCTCTTACCATCTTTTGTTCTATTTTCGTGTAATGTAGGGAATCGGGGATGACCGAATTAGGACTAAGTAGATTCAAAAGGATGGAAGAGGATGGAATCATTTTTTTAAAGCAAACTTTAAACAGTAAAGTCGCTAAAGACACACTTATTTCTCATCTTCAACCACGTTTCATGCCTATAACAGAAGGTCTGAAGAATTACTCGCTCTTTCGACGAAATCGAAATGTCATTCAATTTATGATGCAAATGCAGAAACAAAGAGTCAAAGCCCAATGGTGACGTCCATCTTACCCTCATTCTATGACTTTTCAAGTCAGAAATTTCAAGTTTTCCTTCAAGCTTTAATATATGGGAAATTATTAAGATAATGATTTTTGATGAACAATTGTTGAAAATAGTATCGCTGACCAAAAGAAAAACATATATATGCCTGGATTAGCTGTAGAAAGCTGTTCATTGATATTTAAGTCAATAGATAGAGACAGTAGCACTATTAATGTCCAATATGTATGCAGTTTTGAGGTGATTTTATCCTTAATTGATCTGATGTTATTTTTAAGTAGTTGATAATAAATGACTAGAATAAGGATAAGAATAATCACAATTGGTAAGCCATAATTATCGAATATATTAATGTACTGATTATGTAAGGAAAAAATACCTGAGAATTGATTTCTCGGGATATCATATAAATATGATTTTGATAGGCTACCAATAAGTAAGTAAGATGGACTGGATACAACATTTGTAATAAAGGTACTGAAAAAATTCGTTCTATGACTTAGCATTTCTATTGGTGATTCAAAAAACCTTCCTATCAAAATGTTTCTTGGAATTAGTAAAAGAAAGATAAGAAACGTAAAAGAAAAACACACTAAATATTTGAAATTAAATTTTAAGTAATAAACGCTAAAGATAACTAAACCAATAGAATAAGAGATTATTGCTCCACGAACTTGGAATACTAAGATATAGATAAAAATGAAAATGTAGATAAATATCGCAAGTCCTTTGATCTTCTTAAACCAAAGTGGTAAAGCGAAAAGAAATACTTGCGAAACTATATATGGGTAATATATGAAATGATGGTAAATTCCTCCAAAAAATGTACTTGGCCAAATATTCCTTCCAAATGTATCTTGAATTCCTAACTTATATATTGATACTATTAAGTTCGATAAAGCTGCAAACAAAAATAGTAATGATATACTGAAAACTATTTCTTCGAATGAGAATTTTTTTACAATTATAAAATAGTAAGAGACAATAATCCCAGTCATTGCAGCTAAGAGTTGTCCATTAATAATGAATATCGTCAAAGTATCAAAAAATAAATACCCAATTAGACTTTGCATTACAACTACAAATACAAAAATCAAAACTAAAGTGAGAATCGAAATCAATTCCTTTAAAATAATTAGCTTCTTTTCTCTAAAGATTTCATAGAGTATTTTCAAGATAATAATACCGCTTAAAACAAACATCCAACTTAATACGAAGCCTTCTGAAGAATTGCCCGATGAAGAAGATGCTTTATAAACACCATTTATGTCAAGATATAGAGGATAGAAAAATATTAAGTATAACCATTTTCTAAGACTAGTCAATTTGATCATTTTTTCACCTATTAAGATTATACAGTATGTTCTTATATTTAAGTGTTCATTTTTTAGAATATTGACTAAATGATTGTTTAGATTCTTCATAAAAGTGTTTGAATAAAATTTGGAATGTTGACAGTTTTCTGACCAAATTTGAGTATATAACTTATCTTAACTTATTAAAGATTTAATGATAGAATATTTAATATGAACATAATTTATATTTCAATCTTATTATCCATTTTTATAATTGTTATTTCAAATTCACTCGGGAATAAACTTAGAGAACTGTTTATGCTAGAAATCGGAATCATCCCAGAACTTCTAGGTTTTATGGTTTGGGTTGGAATTTGTTCAATTTTTGGTTTTTATTTGATAGAATTTGATGTTTCTACTAGTCTTTTTTTTATTACTTTTTTGAGTATCAATCTAGTAATTTTATTGTTTACAATAAGGAGTTTTTCTTGGAAATATTCAAAAACTGAAAGCCTTTTTATAATTGCTTTTTGCTTTTCTCTGGCATTTCTTTCATTAAAGTTTCGGTTAGGTGAAGAAATGGGAGATAATACGTATTTGATGAATATGGTGAGTATGAATAGTATTCGTTCTTATATAAATACATCTAATTTCGACAATGGATTCTATGACACATCAATTGTTGTTGGTACTAGCAAAGAATACTTAACTTGGTATCATTTGTTCTCTTATTTCACATATTATATAAAATACATTGTTCAATTCTTAAGAATGCAATATGTACCAAGCGCACTGATATATGTTTGGACAGGAAATTTGATATTTTATTCAATTTCTGCAATGATCATAATTAATGTTATAAAGGAGTATTCTGTAAAATCAAAATGGATTATTAGTAGTTTTTTAGCACTATCAATATATTGGGGAACTATATACTACAACTTAGTGCTCGCTCACTATGGTAGCAATTTTATTAGCATTTTTGTTATTGGTTTTTGGATATTATTGACTCAGATAAAAAAGCTTAATACGCAAGCAGTCATTCTTATTATTCTAAGCATTTATGCTCTTTCGGCATTGGGGAATGTAGGCTTAATATCAGCTGCTTATATTACATTTGCTTATGTTGTTTACTTGATTCTAACTAAGAATGAAAGAATTTTCTATTGGATACCATTTATTATCTTTCCAATTTTTCACTGGATTTGGATACTTAGTGATATTGTGCCTACAAAATGGTTAATACCTTTTGGAATTGGCTTGTCTTCTATTTCATGGATTGTACATTTTTATAGTCCCATAAAAAAATACATATATAAATATATTGTTTTGATATTAAGCATAGTTGTTATTTTTTGGTATAGCCTTGCGATTTTTTCTTCAAATAACTTTACACTTCTTTTTATTGATTTTTTTGCTCCAAAGAGTAACTTTGATAGATTACAGGATTTTTTTAGTTTCGTAAATATTAATGATTCTTTAAGGAATGTTGTATACTATTCATCTTTGATATTTCTATTTGTAAATGAAAAAACACGCAAACATGGATTGATGGGTTTAATCATAGTTCTATTTTTTATAAACCCCATCGTTTATCCTATGTTATATCCACCACTCCAATGGTTATATCACAGAGCATATATAAGTGTTTTTAATATATATGTAATTATGTTGGGGACATATTCATTATTTGACTATGTATTGAATACGAAATTTACGTTTAAGTTTTCACTTTTAGTAGTTTGGATTTTATTTTTAGCCCCTTCAACATATCAACAAATTACAGGATATTTTCATAGGATATATATTCCAGGGCAAGACTTTAACTCTATTTATAAGTTGGATAATAATCAAATTGATATTCTAGAAAAACTAAGGCAAATTGTAATTATTGAAGAATATGAAAACGCGAAAGTTATTTCTCAGATTTATGGTACAACAATGTATGTTCCAGAAGTTTTTCATATATATACGAATTTTACTAATAGACGATATTATGATCCTAACATTGATGAAGAGTATTTAGACCCTTTGTTAAGAATATTTTATACACCAGTTTTCCCTGGTGATGATGGACCAAGATTTAATGCTCCATATGCACAAACATGTATGCTTTTGATAGATAAAAAAATAGATTTCATAATCTATGACAAAGAACTTTCTACGTTTGATAAAACAAGTATGAACTGGATACCTATTCACTGGTATGCTAGAGGTTGTGCAGAAAAAACCTATGAGAATAGTAAATATATTATGTATCGATTCTATTGGAAGTAATATAGAGACATAATATTGTACTTCATAATTAATTTTGACTTCAAAGCACCAGTTTAATATACCAAAAATGCTCATCCATATACTTTCTCGAGATTTTAGCTCGTCCATTATCAAAGGAGATTCACTATGAAAGGTATCATCTTAGCAGGCGGTGCAGGAACGCGCCTTTATCCGTTGACCATGGTCACATCCAAACAGCTTTTGCCTGTTTACGATAAACCCATGATTTATTATCCCCTCTCAACACTCATGTTGGCAGGCATCCGTGAGATTCTGATCATCTCAACCCCACAAGACCTTCCTAATTTTGAACGTCTGTTGGGGGATGGCCATCAATATGGTCTTAAGCTCAGTTATAAGGTTCAACCATCACCGGACGGTTTGGCTCAAGCCTTCATTTTGGGTGAGGAATTCATTGGCAATGACAGTGTCGCCATGGTTCTTGGGGACAATATCTTCTATGGTAGTGGTTTTGGTCAATTCCTCAAGGAAGCGGTAGAGGTTGCCGAAAAGGGAAACTGTTCCCTATTTGGCTACTACGTCCAAGATCCTGAACGCTTCGGCATCGTCGAATTCGATCAGAATGGTAAAGTACTTTCCGTTGAAGAAAAACCTGAACATCCAAAATCGAATTACTGCATCACCGGTCTTTATTTCTATGACAACAGTGTCGTAGAAAAAGCCAAAGGTTTGAAACCTTCCAAACG
>Ga0265295_1006669_pt1 | contig 13838 bp, 8 predicted proteins | sample Munlansysbiofilm_FD_192503 | JGI IMG/M metagenome (GOLD analysis project Ga0265295, IMG submission 192503) | Leachate microbial communities from a municipal landfill in Southern Ontario, Canada - Methane capture system biofilm | ecosystem: Engineered > Solid waste > Landfill > Unclassified ... | reverse complement strand
TTTAGTTGATGAATTTTATAAAACAAATATTGAAGGCATTTATGCTATTGGCGATATAGTCCCTGGCCATGCTTTGGCTCATGTGGCCTCTGCAGAAGGGATTTGCTGTGTGGAAAATATTGCAGGGCTAAATCCTCCTCTTGTTGATTATGCCAATGTTCCCTCATGTGTTTACACAAGTCCTGAAGTCGCTTCTGTTGGTCTTACTGAACAAAAATTAAAAGAAATGGGGAAAGCTTACAAACTTGGAAAATTTCCTTTTATTGCCTCGGGTAAAGCAGTAGCTGCAGGAAATAGAGATGGTTTTGTTAAGCTTTTATTTGATGATGAAACTGACGAACTTTTAGGTGCTCACTTTATTGGTGATAATATTGCTGAAATGATTTCTGAAATGGTGGTTTTAAGAAAATTAAACGGTAAAGCAAAAGATTTAATTAAATCTATACATCCGCACCCAAGCTTATCTGAGGCAATTATGGAAGCAGCAGCAGCAGCACATCAGGAAGTTATACATTTATAAAAAACTTTAATTTCTATTTGCTAAATTTACCAAATTTTATAAAACGCTGAATTTTTTCTTGAAGTTCAATGACAGCTTCATTTTTTAAAGCTGAAATTAAATCTTCTGCTTTTAGTTTTTCTAAATTTTCCAAATCTTTATCTGAAAAAGAATATTCCTCTCCTAAATTAAAAAATACATCATCAATTTTATCTAATAATTCTTTATCATTATTGATTTTCTTAAACATAAATTCTTTAAGCATTGAATTTGTCCATTTATGCCTTTTCTTCTCATATCTTGAATCTTTTTCTTTTTGATTATAAATATCTTCTATTTGAGAAGTTAAATTATTGAAAAATTTTAAATTACGTTTTGCAATAATTCCTTTAGTGTAAAATTTAAAATTTTTATAATAATCTTTAATTTTCAATAAAAAATCTTCATCTGCATCTCTAAGCGAAAATCCCGGAGTGTAAACTGTATTAAAATAAACGAAAAAAGAGTTTTTATTGCAAAAATCAACGATTTCAGTAATTTCTTCCCAATTTTGTATCATAGGGCAAACAGAAATATTTATAAAAGTATTTCTTTGTTTTGCAATTTCGGCAAAGCGATAAAGATTTTCCATTACTTTATCAAAATTAGCATTTCGCCTGATTTTTTCGTAATTTTCTTTTTCTAATGAATCAATTGAAATTCCAATGTAAAATCTGCCTTTTCTTAAATAAGATTCAATTTTCTCATTAAAAACTGTGCCATTTGTTTGTAAATGGATTTTACAATTTGGATTAAGTTCCAATATTAAATCCCAAATTTGATAGTAAATATTTATTAAAAAAGGTTCGCCTCCAAGAAATTTAGCTATTTTTAAATGTGGAATAAATTCTTTTAATTGTGCCAAAAAATCTGCATCATAGGGGTGAGCAGGTATTTCTATGCCTTTAAGTTTTGCAATTGTTGAAGAAAATCCCTCATGACACATTTCGCAAGCAAGATTACAAGTATTGTCAAGTTCGAAAACCATTTCGCTTGGAATATTTCCTTGGTCTTTTAAATTATCATAAAGCTTAGCTTCAACTCCCTCAAAGTTTTGAGCTTCAATAAGTTTGTGGCAATGTTGACAACCATACATAAAATTTTGTCTGCATAATTCTTTTTGTAAAAATTCACGTTTTTCGTTATAAATAATTTCTTTTATGTTTTTTTGTGGATATTTCCCAAAAATATGAACTCTGTTAAAACAACATGCAGTTATATTGCCTTTCATATCAAAATATAAACTTCGCAAAGGGGCATGGCAAACGCAAGGTTCTGGTCCAGTAGTCCGACTGTGGTTATATTTTATAAGATTTTCTTTATTTCCAAAATTTGTATGAATATGCCTTGAAATAGGATAGTATTTTATTGAGTTGTAAAACTTTTTTGATTTAGTTCTTGCAAAAGTTTTTATGTTATCTAATTTATTTTTCATTTTATAGTTTTACAAATTTCAATTAATTCTTTAAAATTCTTGTTTTTTAAATTTTCAAAAAATATTTCATCTGATAGTTTGAAAAATTTATCTAAAATTATATTAAAATTTGAATATTTTGAGATTTCTTTTAATAAATCATCAAATTTATTTAAAAATTCAGGTTTTACTTCATTTACTCTTGTTCTAAGCAAATCAATTAATTCGGATTCAGATAAAATTTTTTCTTCTATTATTTCACTTTCTATCTTTACTTCGCTGTCTATTGCCCAAGTTTTTAAAAGTTCAATCAAATTTTCAAAATTTTGCTTATTAGTTATTTGTTTTTGATTTCTTTTTGGAAAATTATAAGTATTCAAGTTGTTGATTATCCTGATTAACTCATCTTTTGCTAAATATTTTAACGACAATTCTTTTGGTTTTATAACTGTATGGTAATAAACACAAATTTTATTTTTATTTGCAAAATTTACAAAATCCCCAAGTTCATGAGCGTTTTTGCTTAATGGACAAACTAAAATATTTAGATGAGTTTTATTCTTTTTGCAATAATTGATAAATTTTTGAATATTTTTTATTGCATAATCAAAATTTCCATTCACTCGAATTTTTTCATAATTTTCTTTTTCTAATGAGTCAATCGAGATATTAAAATTTAAGTTTTTATGCTTATTCATTAATTCCTCAATTCTCGGATTCATTGTATTTGCGTTTGTAGTTATTAAAATTTTACATTTTGGATTTAATTCAACTATCATATCCCAAATTCTGTAATATTCTTCAATCATAAAAGGGTCGCCACCAGTAAATTCTGCAAGTTGTAAATGTGGAATAAATTCTTTTAATTCTTCAAAAAACTTTTCCTTATAAAATTTATTTTCTGTAATTTCGTTTTTTTCTTTTTTTTCTATACTTGAAGATAAGTTTGCATCGCACATTATACAAGCTAAATTACATTTGTTTGAAAGCTCAAACTCCATAATTTTTGGATATTTGGATTTTGAAAAAGCATAGTGTTCATATTTATTAATTAATGCTGTTTTATAAGAAGCTGAATTCAGTAAATTTTCACAAAAACCGCATGATATGGATAAATCACAAGTAGAATGTTGTTTTCTTATTTCATTTATACTCCCTGAAAACCAAATGTCTTTTATTGAATTTTTAGAAATATGTGAAGAATTGTCATTATAGGAAGCATAACAAGGAGAAACGAGTCCTGAACGAGAAAAAAACATACTTGTATGTGGAGCATAACATATCTCTTTTAATGGTCCATAGTGCCGTGATTGATTAAATTCTTCAAAAACCTTTTTAGAAATTTTAGAACAATTTTTATAATTTTTGTTTTTTCTTAAATCAAAAATAATCAACCTAAACTCGCGGTGTATAAAAACAACAAAACGTTTTAAAAATGGAGGTAGAAAATTGTAAATTCTATTAATCATTTTTAATTAATACACAATTTGTATTTTAATATTTAATTTAAGCTTGCATTCGCAAAATTCCTAGTCTTTTTCAAACTCAAAATTAAAAATACTTGCTACACCAAGGTTTGTGTCTGTTCTTTCTAAATACAAATCTTCTTTTGTTAATTTTAGGATTTTAAAATTTTGATCTTCCGCAAGGTTTTCTACTTTTATAACTAAATCATCTTTTTTCTCACTAAATTCCCATTTAATTGCTTGACTATATGCAGGCATAGGAAATATTCCATAAACAAATTCAAAACTTAAATATCCGGCTTCATCTTTTTTAAGGTTTAATTTTACAGTTTTTAAGGATATCTGACTTAAATCAATTGGCATATCTTCACTAAACTCGGTGTCAAAATCAAGATCACTTAAATTAAAACTATCAAATAATGCTTGCATATCATTTAAGTCGATTTCAACATTATTATATTTAGCATTGTTTAAAGTCCAAATGCCGACAATTCTTTTTTTAGCAGTAAGTAAAGTAAATGAGGGACCTTCTTCGTATTTTTTACAGGAAGAAAAAATCATGCTAAAACCTAGTATAGCAATAATTATAATTGAATATTTTTTCATAAATAAAATTTTAATAAATTAGAAATTAATTTTTGTGCTAATATACAAAAAAAATATAAGTAAAAAGTCCGAGTTTTAAAATTCGGACTTTTTATTTATTAACTAATTATGAAAAAAAACATTTTACTCGAATACTGGTGTAAATTCCATATTGTAAAAAGTGAAAGCATATGTATCTGCAATTTCTTCTATTATTTTTTTTGTAGGTTTTCCTGCACCATGCCCGGCTTGAGTTTCAATTCTAATTAGCACAGGATTTTTACCTTTGTAATTTGCTTGTAAAGTAGAAATATATTTGAATGAGTGAGCCGGTACAACTCTATCGTCGTGGTCGCCAGTAGTAACTAAAACAGCAGGATATTCTACATCTGATTTTATATTATGAACAGGAGAATATTTATGTAAATATTCAAACATTTCTTTACTATCTTCGCTAGTTCCATAATCTGTCGCCCAATATCTACCAATTGTAAATTTGTGGTATCTAAGCATGTCCATTACACCAACAGCAGGTAGTGCTACTGCAAATAAATCTGGTCTTTGGTTTGTAACTGCTCCAACTAATAACCCGCCATTAGAACCTCCCTGAATTGCAAGTCTTTGAGGAGAAGTATATTTATTTGAAATTAAATATTCTGCTGCTGCAATAAAATCATCAAAAACATTTTGCTTTTTCATTATTGTACCTGCTTTATGCCAGTCTTCTCCATATTCGCCACCACCTCTAATATTAGGAATAGCTACAATGCCACCTTGTTCTAACCAAACACAACGCGATATACTAAATGAAGGAGTTAGTGAAATATTAAAACCTCCATAACCGTATAATAAAGTTGGATTTTTACCGTCTAATACAATGCCTTTTTTATGTACAATAAACATTGGAACTTTTGTGCCGTCTTTTGATCTGTAAAATATTTGTTTTGTAATATAATCTTCTGAATTGAAATTTATCTTAGCTTTATCATAAACCTTAGATTTATTGTTTTTTATATCATAAGAATATATAAGTGCTGGACTTGTAAATGAAGTAAAAGTGTAGAAAGTTAAATCACTGTCTTCATCTCCTGAAAAACCAGATATAGAACCAATTTCTTCATTATCTAAATCATGTAAAAATTCTCCTTGCTCGTCAAATATTTTAATAAGAGAATGAGCATCAACCATATAGTTTGCAATAAATCTTTCGCCAATATAACTTACTGTCTGCAAAACGCTACTAGTTTCTGAAATTACATCTTTCCAAAATTTCCTATCTCTTTTGTTTAAATCTATTTCTATCATTTTATACATTGGAGCTTGATAGTTGGTATAGACATAAAATTTATTGTCTTTTGAAGAAACTACAGAATAATCATTATCAAAATCTTCTATAAGTTTAATAAATGCTGAGTTTGGTTTTTCAATATTTTGATAATATAGGGCATTGCCCGAAGTGGATTTTGTTGCATATATTATTAAATGTTTTTTATCATCAGTAACATAGGCAGAATATCCAACTTCTGGATTTTTGCTGTCTTCATAAACTAAAATATCCATGCTTTGCTCTGTTCCAACTTTATGAAAATATATTTTTGAATTTGTGTTCACACCTGAAAGTTCCTGTCCTTTTTCAGGTTCAGGATATTTTGTGTAATAAAATCCATTATCTGACCATGCAATAGACGAAAATTTCACCCATTTAAGATGATCGTCAAGGTCTTTTAAACTTTCTATATCTTTAATTAATATTTCTTGCCAATCAGAGCCAGCACGCGAAATAGCATATCCTAAATACTTGCCGTCTGGCGAAATAGATATATTTGAAAGCGAAACAGTTCCTTCTTTGTCAAAATTATTAGGATCTAATAATTCAACTTCTTCTGCATTCAAATCAGTTTTATAGTATAAAACATTTTGGTTTTGCAAACCGTCATTTTTAAAGTAAAAATAAAGTCCTGCTTTTTTTACTGGTGCCGAAACTTTTGGGTAATCCCATAGTTTAAGTAGCCTGTCTTTAATTTTTTCTCTATATGGAATAGCTTCTAAATATTTAAAGCTTATCTCATTTTGAGCTTTTACCCATTCAGCTGTTTCTTCAGAATTATCGTCTTCTAACCAGCGATAAGGATCCAATACTTCAATTCCGAAATATTCATCTGTTACATCCGAAACCCTTGTTTCAGGATAAGTTAATTCAAAATCCATTTTTTTAGTTTTTGTTGTGTTACAAGATATAACAGTAATTAAAAATATTGAAAAAATGATAAAAGTGTAAAAATAAAATTTCATAAAAATATAAATTTAGTTCTTTGTCCAAAAATAGGTATAAAAACAATTACTTTTTTTTATTTAACACAATATTAAGTATTTTTATAAGTCAAGCTTATTAAAAAGAGAATTGGGCGAAAATAAAGAATAGGTTAAAAAAAAACAAAAAAAATATTGCAAACAAAATAAGCAGAGGAGTAAAAGCTAACATAACAAATGATTTAAAAGTTTTTAACAGAAACTTTGAACAGCACAGAAATGGGTTTGAGCAACTATACGCAGTTTATAAAAAGAAAACCCGAAGCATCGGCAGCTATACCCACCCTTGACATTTCGAGTTCCATAAGGTCTCAAATATGCAACACATTTTATTCAAATCCAAATTAATCTCTATGCAAATTAAAATTTTACAATTTCCTCCCCTTTGCATTTTTAATTAACAATACTTTGTTTTTAAATTATTTTGAAAAGTATTTTTGTGAAAATAATTTCAGCTATTTTTGTTAAAAACATTAGTTTTATGAAAAAAAGTCATTTTTTACCAATTTTAATCTCTTTAAGCTTTATTTGTTGTAATAATACTGCTAAACCAAGAGTTTCAGTAAATAAAAAAAATACAGAAATAATTACAGATAGCATTATTTTACCTGGAATTTACCAAACTGATGAATATTTAGATTTACTTTTAGATAAAAAAATTGCTATCGTTTCAAATCAAACCGGACTTGTAAATGATGTACATTTAGCTGACACTTTAATAAGTTTAGGCTTAAATATTGTCAAAGTTTTTTGTCCTGAACATGGTTTTAGAGGAACTGCAGATGCAGGTGCAAAAGTTGATAATAGTATTGATGATAAAACTGGTTTACCAATAATTTCTCTTTATGGAAATAATAAAAAGCCCTTGCCTAAGCAAATGCAAGATTTTGATATTTGTATTTTTGATTTACAAGATGTAGGTGTGAGGTTTTATACTTATATTTCAACTTTGCATTATGTTATGGAAGCTTGTGCCGAAGAAAATATTCCCTTAATAATTTTAGATAGACCAAACCCAAATGCTCATTATATAGATGGCTGTGTTTTAGATACTGCAAATTATCGCTCCTTTATTGGAATGCACCCTGTACCTGTGGTTTACGGAATGACTATTGGAGAATATGGAAAAATGATAAATGGAGAAAATTGGTTAAATAATGGAATAAAATGTGAGCTAATTGTTATTCCTTGCAAAAACTATAATCATAATTCTAAATATTCTTTACCTGTAAAGCCTTCACCAAATTTACCAAATGATAGGTCTGTTGAATTATATCCAAGTTTGTGTTTTTTTGAAGCTACAAATTTAAGTCTTGGTAGAGGAACAAATAAGCAATTCCAAATTATTGGTCATCCTTTGTTGAAAAATATAGAACAAGCAAGTTTTGAATTTACGCCTATGCCTAACGAAGGAGCCACAAATCCTGTTCTTAATGGAGAAAAATGTTTTGGCTTTGATTTATCAGAATCAGAATCTATTTTCGATATTAAAGAAAATCAATTGAATTTGGATTTATTAATTAAAACTTACGACTTGTTTCCCGAAAAAGATGAATTTTTCAAAAAATCAAACTCTTTAGAATTACTTTCAGGAAGTGCAGAATTTAGAAAACAAATTGAAAATGGACTTAGCGAAACTCAAATTAGAGAAACTTGGAAGATTGGTTTGGAAAATTTTAAAACTATTAGAAGTAAATATTTGATTTATGAATAAAACTGATATTTTTGCAAACGATAATTTAATTTTTAAATAATGAGCAAAAAAAAGAAAATATTACTGATAATTTTAGTTGCTTTTTTTATTATAGCCGTAATTACAGTTTTTTTTGGTAAAAAATATTATGATTTTGTTTTTTCAGCAAATGTTGAATTAAAAGAAAATACGGCATATTTATATATTCCTTCAAATTCTGATTATGAAGCTGTTTTGCAAATTCTTGAAAATTCAGCCTATATAAAAGATATTGAGTCTTTTAAGTTTGTTGCTGAAAAGAAAAATTATCCCTCAAAAGTTTTGGCAGGTCGTTACGAAATTAGAAATGGAATGTCTAATAATGATTTAGTTAATTTATTGCGAAGTGGTAAGCAAACACCTGTAAAAGTAAGTTTTATATCTCTTAGAAGTCTTGATATTTTAGCAGGAAAAGTGGCAGTAAATATTGAAGCCGATTCTTTAGAAATTGTTCAATTATTAAAATCACAAGATTTGGCTCAAAAATATGGTTTTAATGAAAATACTTTTTTAGCAATGTTTATTCCAAATTCTTATGAGTTTTATTGGAATACTTCGGCTGAACAGTTTGTAGAAAGAATGGCAAAAGAATATAAAAACTTTTGGACAGAAGAGCGTAAGCAAAAAGCTGCAAATCTTGGATTTTCACAATCAGAAGTATCTACTTTGGCTTCTATTGTTGAGGCTGAAACTCAAAAAAATGATGAAAAAGCTCGTATTGCCGGAGTATATATTAATAGATTAAATATTGGAATGCTTTTACAAGCCGACCCTACAGTTGTTTATGCTACAGGAGATTTTTTTTTAAAAAGAGTTTTAAATAAACATTTAGAAATTAACTCTCCTTATAATACTTATAAATATTCTGGTTTGCCACCAGGCCCAATAAATATTCCTTCAATTTCTTCTATTGATGCTGTTTTAAATTATGAAAAACATAATTATAAATTTTTCTGTGCTAAGGATGATTTTTCAGGCTATCATGTTTTTGCTGTTACAAATGCCCAACACGAAGCTAATGCTAGAAAATATCATCAAGCATTAAGAAGTGCCGGAATTCGTTAATTTTTTTTATTTTTCGGTATAGTTTTTGGGTTATTTTTCTTAAGTTTGTAAAAATTTTTAATATTGTGAGAGCTTTTTTAAGTATTATATTGACATTTTTTAGTTTTTTAAGCTTGTCTCAAAATATTTCAGTTCTTTCTTTTGAAAGAAAAGATAATGATTTAGATGCACGTGTTCACGCTCCTGTAAAAGACCAAAATGGAGATATTGCAGCATTATTAAAAATTGAAACTACAGAAACAAATTTTGAATTTGAAGGCGGAAGTCTAGGAATTGTAAAAGCAGAAAGAAAAACCGGCGAATATTGGGTTTATGTACCTTGGGGCTTAACAAGAATTACAATAAAACATCCACAACTTGGAATTTTACGCGATTATGTATTTCCTGAAAAAATTGATAAAGCAACAGTTTATATTATGAAGCTTAGCACAGGAAAAGTTGTTACTACAATTGAAGAAACGGAAATTTTAACACAGTGGCTTGTAGTTATTTCAGAACCAGAAGGAGCAAGCGTTTATATAGAGGACAAACCTGTTGGTAAAACTCCATATTCAGGAAAATTTAGTTTAGGAAAATATAAATATACTATAGACTTACCAATGTATCACAAAGAAGTTGGAGTGTTTGAATTGACAGGCGAGGAAGATAAATATAGAATAGAATCTGAGCTTAAACCAAATTTTGGCTCTCTTTCAATTATTACAAAACCAGAAGATGATGCACAAGTTATTCTTAATGGAAGACCTATGAACCGAACAACGCCTTGTGAATTTAATAAAATACTTAGCGGAAAACATAGTGTTAGTATAAAAAAAGATTTGTATTATGATGTAACTCAAGAAGTTGTAATTGAAGACGGCAAAGAAACAAAACTTGTTGTAGATATGCAAGCAGCTTATGCTATTTTGAAAATTACTTCTGAACCACTTGCAGATATTTATGTTGATAATCAAAAACAAACTACATATCCTATTGTTTTGCGGAAAACTTCTGGTGTATATACTGTTGAAGCTAGAAAAGAAAATTATTATACTGATAGCAAAACTATACAACTTACTGATGGACAGGAACTTGATATTTTGTTAAGCCCTAAGCCAAAAATAGGAAATTTAGAATTAATTACTCATCCTCCAGATTTTGAAGTTTTTGTTGATAATGAATATTTTGGTACAAGTCCAATAACAATTAAAAATTTGTTGATTGGAAATCACGAGTTAAAAATTAAAAAAAATAATGCAATTTATTTAGTTAAAAATGTGGAAATTGAGTTAAACGAAACTACTTTTATTGAGGAGCATTTATCCGATGAAGAGAAGGTGAAAATAAATACCAACCCATCAAAAGCTGAAGTATATTTATATGGCGAATTTATAGGTAAAACCCCTTATCATAGTTTTTTACCATTAGGTGAACATGAAATTGAATTAGTTTATTCAGATTTAAAACTTAAAGAAAATATTAAAGTTGAAGCAGGAAAGAAAAATGAATGGAAATTTGATTTTTACATTACTGAAGCAAAGGATTATGAAGATGAAAAATCTAAACAAAAAGAAATAATCTCTAATGTTATAAATAAAGATCATTTTTCGGCTAAAAACACAAAAGATGGACCTTATAATGCTTTATTATCAGTTATAATCCCGGGTTTAGGAGATCATAGAGTTAGTAATGGCTCAAAATCTGGTGTTTTAACTGCACTTTCAACTTATGGATTTATTACTTTAGGTGTTGCTTGTAAAATTGCTTCAAATTTAGAATATGAAAAATATCATTTGGCGACAAGTCAATTTTTTATGGATTATCACTATGATAACGCAAACCTTTGGCATCAAGCTTATTTAGTTTCAATAATAAGTGCCGGAGCAATTTGGATTTATGATATTTTGTGGGTTTATAAGATAGGGATGAGTAATAAAAATAAGTTTAATAAGGATAAATATAAATTTGGTTTAAATTACCTTACTGAATTTAATATCACTGAGCTAAGTTTTACTTATACTTTTTAAGATGAAAGAAATATTAAGATATATTTTGTTTTTGGTTTTAGCAAGTATTTTGTTTACTTCTTGCGAAGATTTTTTTGAAGGCTATGAATTGCCACGTGATAATCCATTAGATATTAATTATAATGCTCCTTATTCAGGCGAAAATGTTCTAATTGAATTTGATTCATATAAAATTACTGAAGATACTAATGGAGATGGAATTATAAATCCCGGAGAAGATATAGTCTTAGATATATGTTTAAAAAATACAGGCGAAGAAAATGCTATTGGCGTTAAGGCAAAAATCGAATGCAAATCAATAATAATCCTGACTTTTAGCTCATTTAATTATATGTATTATGGAAATATTAAAGCTAAGGAAAAAGCTTGGAGCTTAGAAGATAATTATTTTAATATGCATTTAAAAGTTAATTACCCTGGCATAGATAGTGTTCAAATTCCAATAAAAGTTTTTATTAGTGATGTTAAAGATAATCAATGGGAAGATGTTTTTTATATTACAGTTTATTCGGAAGATTAGAAATATTGAAATTAAAAACTAATTTTCCCACAAAACTCTTCTTTCAGCATTTCTGATTCTGTGTTTCCTAATTCTGCCGATAATCTAAAATCTTCGCAAGCACTTATAGTGTCGCCAATCTGAATGTTTAATAAGCCTCGTCCTAAAAGTAAATATTCATTATCTCCAATTGTATTAATTCCATTATTATAAACTAGCTTAGCCTCTGTAAATTCATCGTTTAAATGATAAATTAAAGCAAGTTTTTCATAAATTTCATAATTATTTGGAATGATTTTTATGGCTTGTTCTAAATATAAAATTGCTTTTGGCTTTTGACCTGTATTTAGCATTTTTTCAGAATTATTTAAAACAAAGTTCAAAATATCTGCTTCACTAATATTTTTATTTTCTTTCTTATCAAACAAAAGACTATCTATGCTAAGTAAATATTCTATTTTTTCTAAATTGTTTAATGCGTCTTGATAATCAGGTTTTATTTCCACAGCTTTTTTATAGTCCTTAAATGCTCCAATAAAATCACAAAATTGCTGACGCACCGCTCCACGATTGTTGTATGCTGCAAAACTTTTAGAATCTAATAAAATTGACTTATCAAAATCATCTAAAGCTAATGTATAATTTTTTTTTGCATAATGAAGCCTACCCCGATTATTGTAATACATAAAATCTTCTTTTAAGCTTATAGCTTGGTTTAACCATTGCTCGGCAGAATTAATATTATTTGCTTCATTAAATTTTGCTAAAGCTAAACTATACATGGCGAAATGGTTTTTGGGATTTGTTTTTAAAGCTTTTTCCCAAAGTGTGAAAGAATTCTGCCAAGTTTTTTTATCTTGAAAACTCGTGTATGACATGAAAATAACAGACAAACCCAAAATTCCGAGAACAATAGCCCCTTTTTTATTTTGGATGAAATAATCTGCAATTAAACCAATTATTATAAATAAACCAATATAAGATAAATAAGTATAGCGGTCGGCAACCAAAACCCTGCCTTCTATAGGTATTATATGAAGTACTATGCCAATATTTATTAAAAAGAACAAAATTCCAAACCAAATAATACGCTTTTTACGAAAATATTTTAATAAAATAAAAAGACTTATTCCTAAAATAATACTAATTACAATTAATTCAAAACTTAAATAACTTGGCAGGGAAGCATCAGCTAATCTACTTGGATAGGGTATCATTGGGTCTTGGGACTTTAATAAAAAAAACCGGCTTAAATAATAAAATAAACTTGAACCAAGAAGTAAAAAACGTTCGCTTAAACTAAAATAACTGCTATGCTCAGGTGTAATATTCCATAATCCTTGTAAGTTATGAAAATATAAAATTATATAGTCAAATTGAAAAATTAAAATAAATACAATTCCTATAAAACTGGCAATTAAAATATTAAGCTTTTTAAATCGAAACATTTTTTTTGAAAATAATGATAATTTTTTAGAATAATTTTTGAAAAAGAATAAAAATAAAACAAAAAAGTAGCTAAGCCAAAGTAATATTTCTGTTAAATAGTAAAAAAACCTGTGTTTTAATTGATTTTCTACCATTCCCATTATATGATATTTCGAAAATAAAATTATTAAAAATAATATTATGCTTGATATTGTTTTTAGCCAAATGTTTTTGGACATAATTTTAAAAACAGGTTTATATAAATATAGTATTAAGAATATTGATATTATCACTAAAATTGCATAAAACATATCAATAATTAATAAAAATATAATTAGTTTTTCCAAAAAACTCGAAAAATTTAATTTTCTATATTTTAACCAATCTATTAAAAAGAAAACTAGGGGTAAAGTAACTGCTTGAATTTTTGATAAACTAGCTAAATAAACCAAGAATCCTGTAAGAAGTAAGATTAAATATTTTAAATATCGCTTTTCTAATTTTAAAAATTTTAAATAACTATGAAAAGAAAGTAAACTAAATAATACAAAAAGTAAATCTTTACGTCCTGTAACCCAAGCTATTGGCTCAACAAATGCTGGATGTAAAGCAAATAAAATGCTAACAATTAAAGGAGTAAATCTATTTTTTGGAATAAGTTTTTTTATAAAAATAAAAACTAAAACAATATTAAGTAAATGAAGCAGTAAATTATTTAAATGATAATATTTTGAATTATGTCCAAAAGCTTGATATTCAGCCATAAAAGTCCATATCGCAATAGCTTTATACCTA
>Ga0265295_1006665_pt1 | contig 13843 bp, 10 predicted proteins | sample Munlansysbiofilm_FD_192503 | JGI IMG/M metagenome (GOLD analysis project Ga0265295, IMG submission 192503) | Leachate microbial communities from a municipal landfill in Southern Ontario, Canada - Methane capture system biofilm | ecosystem: Engineered > Solid waste > Landfill > Unclassified ... | reverse complement strand
TACTCATTCTCTAAGTCTATTCTCTCTTTATCAATACCTTGTAATGTGTAAATGTCAGATAATTTATCACTAGCATAAGTATATTCATCAGGGTCATTGCTATTATGTAAGTTATATAACCTGAATGAGCATTCATTTATAATGGATAGTAAATTATTTAGTTTTGTAAAATGTAACAAACAATTTGAATCATTGTAGTGATAAATCGTACCTTTTAGTTTTGCGTTTTCAGCTGTAATTCTTGCATTATAATTACCAAAACCTAGTGTGTTGGTTTGGCTAGAAATACCATCCAATTTTATCGAAAGACTTGTTTCTATTAAACTGTGAAACTCCCTTATATGTTGATTGATAATTTCGTAATTGTTATCCATAAACTAAGTTATTTAAATATACTGTTTTTATTTATTCTATTTAATATATACATCAAGGTTAAGTTGTTGAGGGGGAATTTGTTGGCGTTGAGTCATCCAGTGATATACAATACCATCCTTGTTAATCCAAAACATTCTATAATCCCAATAGTTTACTGCTGGTCTCGTTGAAGTGGAACTTCCACCATAACTGTCATAAAATGTTGATGTCTGAGGTGGAATATACACTTGTCTTGCATACACTATGATTTCACCACCTGCTCCATCGCTTGAGACTCTGGCGGGTGGGCCCCAAGACATCAATAGTTCTTGTTTAGTATGTCCAACCCAAGAGTCCATAACTTCTTTGGTTTGAACCTTACTACTCACGCAAGAAACAAGAATAACTAAATATGCAACTAAAATTAACAATATTTTTTTCATAGTAAAAAAGTTTTAAGTGTATAGATGTCAATTAATTATTAATTGATATTCACTTTTTATGTAGTGAGAATAATAACGACCAAAAGAAGTTGAGTTTTTAAAACTTTTCCACACACTAATTGGTAAATCCCTATGTATATAATATTGTTTGTCTGTTTTAATAATAAAAAAACCAATATTACCATCACAACTATAGTAACTTGCACTTCTTATCCAAGAACTACTTGTTGTTGAAATATTGTCTTGGTACCTGAAATTTGCATTTGTTATTTTTTTTAAAGCTTCTTCGTATGACGAAAATGATGAGGGTAGTTCTTCACAGTCGTAAATTGTTTTAGTTGCGTCAACATATTCAACAAAACTAGATTCTTTTTCTTCATTATTTTCAGGTAATCCTGCTTGTTTTTTTTCGACTGGATTGGAGCAAGATAACAATACAAACCCAGAAGCCAAAAACATTAATCTTATTATTGTTTTCATAATTAATAGCAATAAGTTTTTGTACATATTTCCCAACTTCTTCCTTGTTGGTCTTCACCAATTAAATTTGAAACTTTATTTGTTATGCAATTTTGTTTTACTTCTGTACCACAGCCTGTATATGAGGTTATTTTAATAATAGTTGCTTCATCTTTATCCCAAAAAATTATTGCATAAGTTGAATAACTGTCATATTTATAGGTTTTCGTTGCCTTATTCAACTCAGAGCCAGACATAAATGTAATGTCTAAAGAGTAGTATTCAGACCAATCATAGTTTCTTTTGTATTTTGCTTTGCAAGTTTGAGTGTACTTAGCACTTGCTGATAATACAAATACTATTGAAATAAGAAAAAACAACATTAATTTTTTCATATCTAATTATTTTAGTTGTTGAATTCAGGTTTGAGTTTCATTATGTTGCCTAACGTTCGAGTGTAAGTGCCGTAAGGGATTGCGGAGCAGTTTCCTGTCCACCGACACTATTGTTTGAGCGAGCTACAATGCTTGAATACCCACTGAAACCCTTATGGCATTTACACTTTGTTGGCAACTGGTGTTCATTCATATCCGTCTGTTTGCCATTTATTTAGCTTTTATTTTCTTGTCATTGTCAAACTGCACCAACCTATCCACGAAGCACAAATTTATTTTGTTTTTTTGAGCATGGGCAATCCTAAAACCGTCCTGAAAGGCGGTTACGTGGGTAGGTAAGGCGTAAGCTCTTTTGCAAGCCTTTGGTTTGAGCGTTGGCACGTGCGGGCTTGCAAATGTGCTTACGACTGTGCGTTGGCTATATGAAGTATCTAAAATCATAGGCTTTGTTACCAAGTTCTTCTAATTGTTTTCCCATCACTGAAAGTCTTTTTGAAAAGTCAATTGTTACTGGCATTGTTTTATATAATTCTGCACCGTTCCAATTCATTTTCGTCAGTTTTAAAATGTCGTTTGCAACTGTTTCAATAGAGTCTGTACCCCTGAATCTTTTAATAAGTAAAGGTGTTGGAATTCCTCTTTTACCTTGGTAATATTTTCCGTTTAATTCTGGGTTTTCAACGACACCATGTGTCCATAAAAGAAAACTAAACTCGTCTAATTGAATTATTGACCCTCGTTCAATTGGATAGCCGTCAAAGGTGTGTTTTCCTGAAGCAAAGTCTTTTTTCAACTTTATTGCTCTCCAATTAGTGAATTGTTGGATTTGCAAAAGTTCAATGTTTTCAATTCCTTCAAGTGCATTGCAAATTCCTTCGATTTCGTCACGTGTATAATGTGTTGTTTTATGCAACACTAATTTTTTAAGCCCTATAATTGGGTCAATTTTATGATAAGTATTTCTAATATTGCTGACTAAACGGAAAGCATCATCCTTGCTCATAAATGGATTTTTACCAAAGTATACTGGCTTTTCAATTGGTTGAAGTAAGAAACGCAAGCCGTTTCCGCTTCCGTCAAAAATTTGGCTACTACCTAAAACCACTTTGTTTCTTGCATTTTGTCTAATAGCGTAACCCAAACCTACGAATGCAGTTTCAGTATTGTCTGTTTTTACTTTCCAAGGTGTACCGTTTGATTTTACATAAATACCTAAGGAAAGCCACCACTTAATTTTTGCTTGGTCTTTGTATGTAATAGATTTGTCTTCAATAAATTGCAACCTTAATCCTTTCTTTACGCCGTACAGCTTCAAGGAATCGTGTAAATCAAAGAATGTTTGTTCGTTTTTTAATTCTCTAAAATTTTTCCAAGCATCAGGAATATAAATTACTACACAATCAATTTCGGTGCTTCTTGTTGAAAGCTTATCTATTTTATTTTTGAGTAAATCATAAAACTGAATTGCGGAATAATGTACAATATCTTGGCTATTAATTGAAACAACAAATTCATTTTGAATAGAATTTGGTATTATTAAGTGTTTTTTATAAACTTCGTCAAAGCCTGGAAAATCTTTCAAGTATTCTTTTTCGGTTGTTGGGCTTACTGAATTAAGCAATGATTCTAAATGAGTTTTGACCCTCTCAAATCCTGTCTCGGGTGCGATAATAGCTAAAGTAATTTTTGAAGCAACTCCGTTTGCACCGAAACTTTCTTCTAAAGGACCTAATATTTTTAAACCATTTATCGGATGTATAGATTGTTTTGTTTCATCTTGGTGATGAAAGTAAATTAAAGGTTCTTTAGCTTTAGAATAACTCTCAAAACAAAAGAAGTTGTTCATTTTTTTAGCTGCCGTGGAATAATAATCTGAAAGTTTAATCTCAAAGTCGCCCAAACGAAAAGTCAAGTCCGATTTTCTTCTTTTTAATTCACCAAACCAAAAACCTAGCTTCTTGCCATATTTACCATTGTATCGATTTGAAACAATGGTATTGGTAATATTCTGAACTGTTAATCTGTCCGGTTCTTCTCCTTTGTTAGTTTGCATATGAATAGTTGGACAAATCAGTAATAAAAGTTCTTTGTTTACGAACTCTACTTTAAACTCAAATGCTTCAAAAACCTGAATACCTGTGGGAATTGAAAAGTTAAACCATTTTGGAATACCATCAACTTCCTCTTTACTTATTGGATGGCTCACAGAAAAAACTTTTCTGTATTGACTTCCTTTGGTGTATAATGCTAATCCGTAATCATTCACCAAAGATTTTTCAATCAATTGATACAATAGACCAATGAAATATGAATCAGGTTGATGTAAAATATAATCAGGAATATCTATTAACTTTAGCTCGTCTGTAAAATAATCCTTAAATAGTTCCTTGATTTCATTTTCATTACCGAAAAGCGATAGGGTTTCTCCTTTACTGAATGCGGCAATTACATTTGAATCTTTTAAAACTTCTCGAAGTTTTTTCCATTTCCCTTCTCCGTTTATCTTAGTTTTTGTTGAAAATATAGTTTTTGGGAAATTCTTAACTTTTACAGCATTTAATAGAATTGGTGTGGTATTAGATTGATTTTGAGTTAATCTAAAAAATTGCCTTTGTTCAAAGCGTTCACTTGCTATTTTATCAATGTGCTCGTTTTTTAAATCACATATTTTATATAACTCGTGAAGGAAATAATCAAAACTATCAATTGTCATAAATCCTGACCGTTGATTTTGTTTGTTAGCTATTTCTATAAGTTGGGTTAAACGTACATTTGGTGAAACATCTTTTGGAATGCACCAAATTAAGCCTTTTGGAAATGCGTTTGGCTTTTCCAATGCCTTTTCAATAGTGTGCAAAACAGATTCATCACTACCTGAATATCCAACAACCAACAAACCTCTTTTAGTTGAAGCATCTAAAAAATATTTATGCAAACTTTCTTCTAGTTTTTGAAGTTCCTCATCTGTATTTTGTAAAGGGTCATAGCGAAAATCACCGTGAAGCTTTACAACTGTTGGAATATCGGTTTTGAATTGCTGAACAGTACTCGCATTGTCAGGCGAAACGATTTGACAGCTTTTGTAATTTAAACCATTAATTGCTTTTTCAATTAAGTCATCAAAGTTGGTTGTCCAAACAGTGTTGATTTTTTGTTGTTCAATCATTGCCGATAGGCACATAAAACCAACAGACGGCTTTTTATCTCTAACCAAACTTGTTAGGAAATCTTTCCTGACTAATGGGTCTGGATAACATTCATTGAAATAGTATGAATACGGATTTGCAATGCGACTTTCACCTTTTTCTGCAAAATAGTTTTGAATAATTTTTTTGTTGTCTTCAATTTTTAAATCCTGAAACTTTTTGCCATTAATTTTACCGCTACTACTTAAAATCTCTCTTTTGAAATGCAAAACTAAATCACTACCCGATGGAATACCAGAAGAAATTGACGCACCTGCACCAAGCAACAAATCAAATGACTGATTTGAAAGTACTTTAAAACTTCGCAGAAAGGTGTTTTTGTCTATTATTCTCATTTTATCATATATTGTAATCTTCTAAATTTCTCAAAAATACAGATAACAAATATGTTCAGAAGTGTGTGTGACGGCAAAATTGCACTCTTTGACAAAGCTTTGGTTGAAGCGTTGGCTTGTGGGGCTTTGGCAATGTGCTTGCAAATAGGGTGGGCTTTTATCATAATTGACCTCCAACTCCCTTAAATTTCTCTACAAACGAAACTAGCTTTTGAAAAACACTCTGCTTTTTAGTCAAATACTGAGGATTTAAAGGACTCATTTTCGGTAAAAGAGCATTAAGTTCTGTTCCGTTTTCACTTGCATATTCACGTCTTAAAGAAGTTAATATATAACGCTTTGCTTCCTCTATATTTAGATTTTCTTCTGTGATTAATTCCAATGCTTCCGCTTTCTGCTTGCTTTGAGCAAATGCAAAAAATGAATCTATTACATTCGCTTTGTCTTGTAGTGTGTCAAGGTCGGTCTCATTGATAAAATCAACAACCAAACTTTCTTTTGCTCTATTTCCAACGCTTGCACGAATAACCCTGCGTATTTCAGTAATCAAAGTGTCTTTGTCTTTGGTTTTCTTGTTATGCTCAAAAATTAATTCAAGAATGTAATCAAGATTTATTTCTTGCGATTTTAGTAAGTCAACCTCAAACACTACATCATCCCAATCAATTTTTGATTCCTCTGATTCCTTTCCAAATCTTTCACGCCTTAACCAGTCACGTATATCATTATAAGTTGAACGGTAATCCTGAACTGTCCGTTCTTTCAGCAATTCAATTTTTTGCATTACTGAAATATCCTCATCTGTCACAAAACGAGCTTTTTTAAATTCTTCAATAGCGTTAGGGTCATTTTTATCTAATGATTGAAACGCTTTGAGGTGGTTAAATTCATCGTAATTCTGGAGTATGTTTTCTACTCGCAAATATTCTCCGAATAATTTTGCAAAGTCTTTTTTGTCTTTCTCTTTTACAATTTCGTCTGGGTTAGGGAATTTCTCATTTAAATCTTTTACTACTTCAATATAACCTCTGCGTGCCTCACCTGTAACAATGTCTGTGAAACCCTCTAAATATTCTTTGTAGCTCTTTTCAAGAACTACGTTTTTGGTATTGCTATCCCCGAAAAGCGTAATGGCATCAACTGTTGCTGTTTCTAAATTTCTAAAAGTAACAATATTACCAAAGGTTTTTGTAGCATCATAAATACGATTGGTACGTGAAAAGGCTTGAATCAAACCGTGATAACGTAAATTCTTGTCAACAAAAAGTGTATTGAGTGTTGGAGCATCAAAACCCGTTAAGAACATTCCGACAACTATAATTAGGTCAATCTCTTTATTTTTTACACGTTTTGCAAGGTCTCGATAATAATTCTGAAATTCGTTGCTGTCAACTCCATAACTAGTTTTGAACATTGCGTTATAGTCAATGATTGCTTTCGTTAAAAACTCTTTTGCACTAATATCCATTGCAGAAGGTTCAAAAGTCTCATCAACTATTTCACCTATTGCACTCTGCTCTTCATTTGCAGCAAAGGAAAAGATTGTTGCAATTTTTAATGGCTTTTCTTTCTCTTTTTGCAGGTTGTTTAATTCCTCATAATAACATTTGGCTGCATCAACACTACTTACGGCAAACATGGCATTAAAGCCTTTGTTGCTTCCTTGATTTCTGTGGGTTTTAATCTTGAAATTCTGTAAGATGTATTCTGATATTTCTTTGATGCGTTTTGGATGAAGCAACGCTTTTTTGTTTTCTGCTGCACTCAGTTTTTTTTCATCTTGTTCGGTTTCTATGTTCTTAAACTGAGGTCGAACATCATTATAGTCAACCTTGAATTTCAGAACTTTTTCATCTCTAATCGCATCCGTAATAACATAAGAGTGCAATTCACGACCGAAAACACTTGCGGTAGTTTCAGCACCTAAGGCATTTTGCGGAAAGATTGGTGTACCTGTAAACCCGAATTGATAGAACTTTTTAAACTTCTTGTTCAAGTTCTTCTGTGCTTCACCAAATTGCGAACGATGGCACTCATCAAAAATGAAAACCACTTGCTTTTGGTAAATGGCTAAATCTCCCTCACTTTTCATGAGGTTATTTAATTTTTGAATTGTCGTTACAATAATCTTATTGTCGTCCTTTTCAATATTTCTCTTTAAACCTGCGGTGCTATCAGAACCATTCACGCTATCAGGGGAGAATCTTTGATATTCTTTCATAGTTTGAAAGTCTAAATCTTTACGGTCAACTACAAAGAATACCTTGTCAATGAAATCAAGTTGCGTTGCTAATCTTGCTGCTTTAAAACTGGTAAGCGTTTTTCCCGAACCTGTTGTGTGCCAAATATAACCGCCTCCTTCATTGGTTGACCATTTTTTTGCCAGATACGAACTTTCAATTTTCCATAAGATTCTTTCTGTTGCTGCAATTTGATAGGGTCTCATTACAAGTAACGTATCGCTTGTATCAAAAACAGAATATTTTAATAAAACCTCTAAAAGTGTTTTTCTCTGAAAAAAGGTACTTGTAAAATCTTTTAGGTCTTTAATCAGCGTATTGTCAGCTTTTGCCCAATTCATGGTAAAGTCAAAGCTGTTTTTGTTTCGCTCAACGGTGTTTGCAAAATATCGGCTGTCAGTACCGTTTGAAATGACAAAAATCTGAATGTATTTATAGAGCGAGTTATTACTATTAAAACTTTCTTTTGAATATCTGTGAACTTGATTAAACGCTTCACGAATAGCAACTCCACGTTTTTTTAGTTCAACTTGAACCAAAGGCAATCCATTTACTAATATTGTTACATCATAACGATTGGCATTTGTTCCTTTTTGTTCAAATTGCGAAATTACTTGTACTTTATTTCGTGTAATATTCTTTTTATCTACCAAGTAGATGTTTTGGATATGTCCATCGTCAAAAACGAAATCATAAATATAGTTGTCGTGTATTTTCCTTGTTTTTTCAACGAGGTTATCACTTGGCTTGTCCAAATATTCTTCTACAAAACGAGTCCATTCACCATCCGAAAATACCATATTGTTAAGCGATTGTAGTTGTGCTCGCACATTCGCCAACATCGCTTCAGGTGTATTTAAGTTTAAGGGATTTTCATAACCTTGATTGATTAAGTCTTGAATAAATTCCTTTTCAAGTGCCGCCTCTGTTTGATAAACAGCAGGTGCTTCATTTACTTCAAAATACTTGGTAAATTTATCAAGTACAATGAAATTATTTGATTCTGCTATGGTTTTATACTGTGACATTTTGAGCTTCTTTCCAAAAATTATAATTATCTGTAAGATGTTTTAATAAAAATGCAACTGTTTGCTTTTCAGGTTCAGTTGGTTCAGCAACTACTTCATTTGATAATGTGGAATGACTTGTAAACTGAATTACACGATTGTAATATGTTTGCTTATCATCGGGTAATAACTCCGACCATCTTGGATAACCTAAGAAATTTGCAGTTTTCTCATAAAGATTTCTGAGAAGAGTAAAGTGGTATTTTTGAATTGCATTATTGTCGATGGCATCCTGAATGGTTTGTTTTAGAAAAAGGTGGTATGAAAAACTCTTATTGGAGTCACCTTTCTTTTCAAGCAGCTCAAAAGTTCCGTCATTAAGTTTATTGAGAATATATCCAACTTTAACCCCCAATTCATTATAGAGAACATTATAAAAAAGTGGACTATGTGTTGAAATGATAAATTTCAATCCATTAGATTTCTTAATTATTAAAGCCAAGTTAACTGCTAATTCAATCAAATGATTATCATCTAATGAACTTACGGGGTCGTCAATAAAAACATATTTCAAATCATTAAACTTGTCTGTTGAACGATTTTCAGGATCTGGAATATTTAATTGCTCAACAACCTGTTCAAGCAAACTATAAAATACACACCAAATAAGGTTGCTTTCTTCTGCCTTTGAAATCTTTATATTTGGGATGCTCTCTCGATTACCTCCTTCTATTGAGAATGTGATTTCAGAGTAAGCCTTTACTGTTATATCCCTATCATTCTCATCTTTTATTGAATATTCCTCATTAAACCTAGGCGTTACCTTGTCACTCGTGAAGTGCTGAAAATTTGAAATGATGTTTCCGTCCAGCCCTTGGTCTTTAAGGAACTTAAGAACCATATTTGTAAAACCGTTGGGGCGAATAAGCAGTTTTCTGTTTATGTCAGCATCTAAATCATTGTCCCAATAAAAAAGGTCTTCCGTAAATGCGTTGTAATAGAGAACTTTTATGCCTGTTTCCTCTTCAACTTCTTCATCTTTTGGAGCAACCAAAAGCCTGAACTCACGTGATAATCTAGTCTTTCCAATGCCATTAAATGCATAGATTAGTTGAGCTTTTTTATCAGAATTTTTAAGCGTTTCAGATATTAGAATTAAAGACTGTCCCATTTTTATGACTCTATTTTATTCTTAGGAAACGTTAGTAATAAATTACGATAATATTCATATTGCTTTTCTCGAGCATTATTCTCTTTTGTAAGTTCTTTTGCAAGCTTTGTTGTGTGTTCTATAAAGGTGTCAAGTATTTGGACAATCTCTTTTTGAATTTCAAGTGATTTTACTTGATTGTCTGGACACGGAATAGGGATTTCGAGTTTTTCCCATTGAGTTTTTGTCAAACCATAGCGTGTAATACCTTTTGCATTTTTGTTTATTTGTTCCTGAACAATTTTTGAACCTAACATATAACTAACAAACATCGATGTTATAATATTAGGTATATTTAGTCTTAAACGCATTATATGATAACTATAAACAACACCCTCCATGTCTTCTATTGCAACTGCCGAATTACCAATATCATTAAGCACTTCAGAAGATGGAGTAAAGAAGATGTCACCTTTTAATACATTACATTGTTCAATTTTTCTGTCTGATGCAGTTACAATCATTGATGGGATATCTTTAGTAAGATATCTATTATGATAAACCTCCATATAATTTAAAAGTTTTATCTCCTTTTCATCATCATTCTTTTTTTTATCTACACCCGCACCACTTACAATACCAATTTCATCTAATGTTTTCCACTCAACATTTACACCATTAAGAAATTTATCTATAAAATCAATTTCGTTTTCGCAGCCAATGTCTTTTATCAATCTGTCAATAGACATACGTAGCGAATTTATCTTGTCACCAGTTTCTTGTATTTCGGCATTTAACTTATTAATATCAACAATTTCACTATCATCCTTTGTTTCCACATATGAATTAACAGAAAGCTTATAATCGTTTTCGGCAATAATTTTATTGTCTATATATTTTGCAACATATTCAATATTATTTTTGCTATCAAACATATCCATAATCATTTCTATATGCTTGTCTGTAAGCATGTTATTGTTAGGTACTTTCTTAAAGAAATCTTCACTACTGGCATCTATAAACTGAGTTTTATTTTCTGTTTTATGCTTTGAAAGAACAAGAATATTTACAGCTATAGAAGTTCCATAAAATAGATTTGGTGCTAAAGAGATGACAGTCTCTACAAAGTTATTATCTACAAGATATTTTCTAATTTTCTGTTCTGCACCACCACGATAAAAAATGCCAGGGAAACAAACAATAGCTGCCCTGCCTTTACTCGAAAGATAACTTAGGGCATGTAAAACAAATGCAAAATCTGCTTTTGATTTTGGGGCTAAAACACCTGCAGGGGCAAAACGGTCATCATTAATGAGCGTTGGGTCATCGTCACCAATCCATTTTATTGAGTAAGGTGGATTAGAAACAATAGCATCAAATGGTTTTTCATCGCCATAGTGCGGGTCAATAAGTGTATTGCCAAGGGCAATATTAAACTTGTCGTAGTTGATGTTATGCAAAAACATGTTCATACGAGCAAGGTTGTAAGTGGTGTGATTTACTTCTTGCCCATAGAAACCTTCTTCAATAATATGATTGTCGAAATGTTTTTTGGCTTGTAACAATAAAGAACCTGAACCACAAGCAGGGTCATAGATTTTATTTACAGCTGTTTGTTTATGCATTGCCAATTGTGCAATGAGTTTTGATACGTGCACGGGTGTAAAAAATTCACCACCTGATTTACCTGCGTTGGCGGCATAATTGGAAATTAGAAACTCATAAGCATCGCCAAAAAGGTCAATTTGATTATTTTCAAAATTTCCAAAATTCAGTTCTTCCACACCTTTTAAAACGGCTGCTAATCGAGCGTTTTTACTTTCAACGGTATTACCAAGTCTAGTACTGGTCGTATCAAAATCGGCAAACAATCCTTTTATATCAGGTTCAGATGGATAACCATTTGCAGAACTTTCAATAGCGTCAAAAATGGCTTTTAAGTCTGTATTCAGATTGGGGTTTGTATTAGCTGTTTTGGCAACATTTACGAATAGTTGACTTGGATAAATAAAATAACCTTTGGTTTTTATTGCATCGTCTTTTATTTCGGGTAAAATGTCTTTATCAGGGTAGTTTGCATAATTTACGCTTTCATCACCACCTTCAATATAGTTGGTAAAGTTTTCACTAATAAAGCGATAGAAAAGCGTTCCTAAAACAAACTGTTTAAAGTCCCATCCATCAACCGAGCCACGAACCTCGTTGGCTATTTTCCATATTTTAGCTTGTAATTCTTGTCGTTGTGCTATACTTGTCATTTTGTTTCCTTTATTAAGTCCTTTGGATTTACTTCTAATATCTCAGCAATTTCAAATAGAATTTCAAGTTTAGGTTGCTGTCTATTTTGAACATAACCATTAACCATGTTATAGCTTTTACCTAGTTTTTCAGCAAGCCATTTTTGCTTGATTCCTTTTTCTTCTAATACTTCCTTTATTCTATTCATTGATTTTAGAATTGAATCCACAAAAATAGATTTTTTATCTCGTTTTACAATATAAAAAATGCTGCTTCTGTTGTTAGTTCCGTGTGGGTCGGCAAAATTGCACTCTTTGGCAAGCTTTGGTTGGAGCGTTGGCTCGTGGGGCTTGCCAATGTGTGCAATGTGGGTGGGGTTTCCTTCTTTTTTTGCGGGGGGAAGAAAAAAACAAAATAAATTTCCATCAAATTTGCACTGTCCTGTCAAAAAGCTAAATCCTTTCTTTCGTTAATTAATTATCACTATCGTATCTGTCTGGTCGTCTGTCTTTCTACACTTGTTGCCAACGGCGGGGGGTGTGCCCAGTGGGGGAGAACGGCGCCAGCGGATTTATCCCCCGTTAAAAATTTTGTTGCGAGCCCAATTGCCCCGAATATCTAGAAATCCCCCACATTGGGTACACCCCTTGTTACCGCCTGTTTTTATAAAATTATGTGTTCAACGTTTTCTCTTAATTCATTTTCTGATTCCCAAGCTTCTTCAACAGTATTTGTTTCTTCACTATTTGGTTTGCTTGTCCAATAAACAGTTAAGTCTCCCTTGTGGTCGTGTAGCTCAAATATTTTAGAATTATTATTTCTAGAGCAAATATAGTCAACGACACAAGTTAATCTTTCAATTCTATGTTGCTCATTATTCCCGCTACCACTAGATGATGATAATTTTATTTTTTCGTACACAATATCATCAGGGTTCATTAGCGAAATAAATTTTATTTCTTCTAAAGTTGAATTTTTAAACTCAATAATGGACAGATTGATAGATGCTTCCATAAAAGTTGATGTATTATACATCCAAAATTGAACATCTGAATTTTCAATAATTTCATCAATTAGTTCTTCTCTAGGTTTTATGGGTTTGTTTTTTGAATCTAAAACCCACCAATCTTCTTTATTATCATCTGTTATAAGGACTATTGGTGTTTTTTGAATGGACGAATACTTCAAAATTTCTTTCCATATTATTAAGTCTGCAAATTTTTGAAAACCTTTTTTATCTACATCCTTATATCCTGGGGGTAATGAGTGTTTATAGCGAAACTCACCTTCTTTAATTATTTCGGCTATTTGTGAATAGGAAAAAGGCTCTCCAATTTCAAAATTTTCCTGAATTCTACTATAAATAGTGTCCTTATCTTTATCTTTAATAGATTCAATAACTATAATCTGTTCATTAATTTCTTTCTCAAATTCTGATTTTAATTCAGAGATTATTGGTTTGTATTTTTCAATCAGTTTATTGCATAGAATTGGGTGTTTATCTTTTAGTTTAGTCTTGTTTTGTATTTGATTGAATTGTTCCTCTATTGAAATTAAATTCTTCTTTAAATCATTGTATAAAGCGATTGTTTCGTTAATTGGTTTATATCTGTTTTTGTTAAATTCAAAAAACACATAATAAGGCATCCATATTCTGTCCTTCAAACTTTTAATTATTGATTCAAAAAAGTCATCACAAGCGTCTTCGGATAATTTATAAATATTCAGCAATGATGAAGTGTCGAAGATAAACATTGCATTACTCCAAATTTCTTCTTCAATTTTTATAGATAATTCATATTTACTTATATCCATAGGACAGTATTTTTTTCGTTAAAATTGGCGGTAACGGTTGATGGTATGGTGTCGTGCGGGATTACGAGGCGATTTCCTATCAGTTTACACCAACTTTTTTTACGAACCACAAACCATCGAAAACCCCTGAAACCCGCATGCACTATACCATGTGTTACCTGCTGGGCTTTATTCATTTTCATTCATTTATGTTTGCCAATC
>Ga0265295_1006664_pt1 | contig 13847 bp, 13 predicted proteins | sample Munlansysbiofilm_FD_192503 | JGI IMG/M metagenome (GOLD analysis project Ga0265295, IMG submission 192503) | Leachate microbial communities from a municipal landfill in Southern Ontario, Canada - Methane capture system biofilm | ecosystem: Engineered > Solid waste > Landfill > Unclassified ... | reverse complement strand
TAATTACCTTAGTAAACTCTATCTCATTATGAGCATCATAATAAACTCCTATACATTCCATTTGCTCTCTTAATCCCTTATTAATCCCTATTACAAAAGGTTTTATATAATATCCTTTCTCTTGATAGATTTTAGAGACCTCACAAACATCTCCCCCGCAATCATCTCCCCCATCCGTTATTAGTATTACTATATTTCTACAACTAACACATTCAGGAAAATCCAATGCAGCCTTTTCCATAGCAGAACTCAAGGGATTTGTTCCTCTTGGAACTAATGCTTTTAGCTTTGCTCTAACATTTTCTATATTATTCTTAGAAAAAGGAGCTTCAAGACGTGTATCATCGCAGTTTTGAGGAGGGAAATCCTTAGTATGTCCGTATGCACGAAGTGCTATCTCCAAATTATCTCTCCCATTAAGTGTATCTAATATGTTGGAGATAATATTCTGAACAATCTTAATCTTGGTATCGCTTTGCCAACGCGAATACATAGAATTGGAACAATCCAATACAAATAGTATCCGAGTCTTTTGGAATGCGTCAACCTTGGCTACCTTATCATTTGTGTTCTGTGAATAAGAACCTAAAGACAAAAGGGTCAATATTAGAACTAATAACCAAGATTTTATTCTCATCCTATCTGGTAAATAGATTTTTATTAATAATCTCCAAGAGTTTCGATTAATTGAGAAAGAGCATTATCTCTTTGTTCGTTGTTAGGAGCAACTCCATGCCATTTATTTAATCCTTGCATAAAATCTACTCCATAACCCATAAGAGTATGCATAAGTATTACAACAGGTTTATTCTTTCCTGTAAGAGCTTTAGCTTGATTTAAACCCAAAACAACCTCTTGCATATCATTACCATTCATCTCAATAACTTCCCAACCAAAGGCTTTGAACTTGCTGGATAAATTACCAAGAGAGATTATCTCATCGGTGCTTCCATCAATTTGTACTTTGTTATAATCGACAATTGAAATTAGATTATCAATCTTTCTCGAGCTTGCATACATAATTGCTTCCCAGTTTTGTCCCTCTTGCAACTCACCATCACCATGAAGAGAATAAACTAATTTACTACAATTATTCAATTTCTTAGCCTCAGCAGCACCAATAGCAACAGAAAGTCCTTGACCTAAAGAACCTGAAGCGATTCTGATTCCAGGCAAATTAGAATGAGGAGTTGGGTGACCTTGAAGTCTTGAGCCCATCTTTCTAAATGTTCCTAATTCACTTATTGGGAAATAGCCACTACGAGCTAATACACTATACCATACTGGAGAAATATGACCATTTGAAAGAAAGAACATATCCTCACCTTTACCATCAATACTAAAGTTTTCAGCCTTTGCATCTAACACCTCAAAATAAAGAGCCGTCATTAAATCAGCACAACCTAATGAACCTCCTGGGTGACCTGAACTCACCCCATTAACCATTCTAATTATATCTCTTCTAACCTGAGAAGCAATAGCCTCTAACTCGATAATAGTAGCCATAAATCTAAATTAATTTTTATTTGAAATTTAGTGCAAAAATACCCTTTAATTTTGGAATCCTCAAGGGTATAACATTATTTAAAACTAAAAAAGAAGTGATGCAATTGGTTTTTAATGATATAACAGAAATCAAATCTTGCAACATTATACAATTGGAAAGAAAAAATAAATTATTTCTTTTGAATAAATAAAAGTTTGTAACTTTGAGGATTAAATTAAAAGACTAATTATAAAAAGCTAAGACTTTCTATGACTTTCTATGACTATTTAGAACGTCCTAGTATGTCTTAGTAAGTCCTAACAAAACTAACACTATGACCGATATTATTCTAAAACACGGAGCATATAGAACTCTACTATCATTTCAGAAATCAGAGATAATATACGATGGAACAGTATATTTCTGTAATAAATACCTTAGAAGAGGTGATAGAACAATTGACCAAATGGTACAATCTACCTACTAAAACGACAATTAGAAAGTTTAGAAGAAGACTTTGTAAACCACGGAGGAATAAGAGAAAGAATGACCAAAGCGAGATTAGAAAAACGAAATTCTAAATAATTATTATTACAATTATCATTAAGTGGGATTTTATTAAGAGAGATTTTATTTTAATCAAGTATAAATAAATTTTTCTTTGATTTAAAAGAATTTTTCTTTGATTTAAATGTTACTATGGTAGCTACCACAACAGCATTATGGTAGCTACCACACGGGGGTTATGGTACCTACCACACAAACGTTATGGTAGCTACCATAATGTAGTTTTGAAATTTATGGTAATTTCGAAAGGATTTAACGAACTCTTATCCTTGTAATTGCAAAGATACGAAAAATAATTGTAATGTGAGTGTTTTTTACTCTAAATTATTAGGAAAAAGATGGTATTAAAGTAATGTTTTTATCTTATTAGGTTTAACTCGCCTTTTTGGACTGCTTTGTAATTGTTAGTGTTCTCAAACTTAATTATATATACATATACTCCCATTGGGCATAACTCTCCTCTGTATTTTCCATCCCATCCTATGTTTATATCCTTGGAATTGAATACTAATACTCCGTTTCTGTTGAATATATTTATCTCGTAGGATTTTAATTCTACATATCCTGGCTTAAAGATATTATTTGTTGCCGCAGTTGGAGTGAATCCGTTAGGGATAAATAGTCTTAGTCGATTATTTATACTGTCTTCAATTATTGATGACTTGGATTGATTGATTGCTAATGAGGTTTGATTTTCATATTCTTCGCTATTGATTGAAGGAGTTATGTTTTGTGGTTTTTCTATTCCCATTTCAACTCTGAGATTATTCTGTTTATGATTTAAACTCTCTATCTTTGAGATGTTTTCAAATGAGTTTTCTCGCTTTATCTCATTTTGGATCTTATCATTGGTTATTTTATTTGATTGAAGGTTCGATTCACTTTGGGTTTGAGTAATTTCATTAGATTGGTTAGATGATATTACGTTGTTATTGATAATATCATCCTTAGAGTTTTGAGTGATTATGGTATTAGTATTGGGTTTTGCAATATCATTATTCTTTATCGGTGCAAAGAAGAGGATTGATGCAGAAATGATTAGCACTCCTGCTGTGAAAAATGAGGCTACCTTCCAAATATTATAGGATTTTGCTGGTAAATTCTTCTCTATCTCCTTCCATAATTTAGAATCTGGCTTTACTTCAAAGCTTTCAAATTCCTTTTTTAATCTATCTGACATATTATTTATATTTCTAATTATCTTATATCTATATTATTATCTTTCTCTATAAGTCTTTTCAACTCTTGTTTGGCTTTATAGTTTTGAACCCTTATAGTCGATTCTGCTATATCCAATATCTGAGATATTTCTGAATAAGAATAACCCTCTATCTCAACCATATTAAATATTAATCTTCGTTTTGAGGGAAGGGTTTGTATCTTCTTCATCAACTCCTTAAGAGATAATTTAGAATAAACATCATCCAAATTCACATTCTCAAACTTAATATCAATATTTTCTATATCAGTGCTTGGTTTTTCTCCTCTATAATAATTTAAAGCAGTACGAATAAATATCAACCTCATCCAAACTATAATAGCCTCATTACTTTCTAATTTCTCTATTTGAGAAAAGACCTTTATAAAACCCTCTTGGAAAACATCCTCTGCATCCTCTTTATTCTTACAATACCTTAAACATAAACCAAATAGCATAGAAGAAAACCTATCGTATAATTCTTTTTGTGCTTTTTGTTTACCTTTCTTACAGCCCTTAACTATTTGCTCGATTTCAATTTTATCTTTTTCTTCTAACTGCATTCTGACTTGATAGACACTTTAAATGGTGTTTTTGTTTACTATATATAACAAAAAAGCAAGGATATGGTTCCTTGCCTTTCTTTTTCAATTAACTAAATAAAAAACAATAAGTCGATTCTCTATAAGCGGGGTTCTGTTCTTTATTCCAGAAACTGGAAATAAGCCTCTATCATTAATCTAATACTTGCTTCACAACAAGTCTTTAACGACCTACCCCTCAGCAATGGACGAGCAGCCCTTGGATGCTGATATATTTGGTCTTTCAACCCATAAGGTTTACCCCAAATGCTTATCACTAAACACTTGCGTGAGCTCTTACCTCACGTTTTCACCCTTACCTTTTACAATTAAGTAAATTAGGCGGTTATTTTCTGTGGCACTTTCTGTCAAAACCCTTATTTCTAAGAACTCTGCCTACCCGTTAGGTAGTATGGTGCTCTATGTTGCCCCGACTTTCCTCTTAAAGGATTACTCCCTCAAGCGATAGAGCGAGAACCGTTTTATTGTCTTATGCGTCAATATTTGCATAGGTTGCGTTTTGTTCGATAAATTCCCTTCTTGGTGGAACCTCATCGCCCATAAGCATAGAGAAAACTCTATCTGCTTCCGATGCATTTTCTATATCTACCTGTCTTAGTATTCTTGTTTGAGGATTCATGGTTGTTTCCCATAATTGGGTCTCGCTCATCTCTCCAAGACCTTTATATCTTTGAATACTAACTCCAGTTTGTCCTAATTCTTCCTGATATTTTATCCTATCATCCTCACTCCAGCAATATCTCTCTTGCTTTCCTTTTCTTACTAAATAAAGAGGTGGAGTTGCTATATAGACATGTCCTTGTTCTATCAATTCTCTCATATAACGGAAGAAGAAGGTTAGGATTAGCGTTGCAATATGGCTACCATCCACATCGGCATCGGTCATAATAACAACCTTATGATACCTTAGTTTCTCCATGTTCAAAGCCTTTGAATCCTCAGCCGTACCAATCGAGACTCCAAGAGCTGTATATATATTCTTTATTTCTTCTGAATCCAATACCCTGTGTTGCATTGCCTTCTCAACATTAAGAATCTTACCTCTAAGAGGAAGGATGGCTTGAGTGTTTCTATCTCTCCCTTGCTTTGCAGTACCACCTGCAGAATCTCCCTCGACAAGGAATATCTCACACTTCACTGGGTCGCTATCCGAACAGTCTGCAAGCTTACCAGGCAAACCTGCAACTCCCAAAACTGTTTGTCTTTGGACTAATTCCCTTGCTTTTCTTGCAGCATGACGAGCTGTTGCTGAAAGGATAACCTTGCTTACAATTTGCTTTGCTTCCTTAGGGTTTTCCTCTAAATAAATACTTACAAGCTCTGAGGTCATTTGGTCAACAGCTCCCATAACATCGGAGTTACCTAATTTGGTCTTAGTCTGACCTTCAAACTGTGGCTCTGCAACCTTTACAGATATTACTACTGTAAGACCTTCACGAAAGTCATCTCCTGTAATTTCAAACTTTAGCTTATCGAGCATTCCACTCTTATCAGCGTAAGATTTAAGTGTACGAGTTAATCCTCTTCTAAAGCCTGAAAGGTGGGTTCCTCCTTCGTGAGTATTGATATTATTTACGTAGGAATGAATATTTTCAGTAAAGGAAGTATTGTATTGCAAAGCAATCTCGATAGGGATATTATTCTTCTCTCCCTCAATATAAATAGGCTCTGGAATTAGCTTTTCTCTATTTCCATCTAAGTATATAATAAAGTCCTTTAATCCTTCTTCAGAATAGAACCTCTCCCCAACAAATTCCCCATCTTCCTTTTTATTTCTTTGGTCAGTAATTGTTAGTTCTATCCCCTTATTTAAAAATGCAAGTTCTCTTAATCTTGTACAGATTGTAGCGTAAGAATACTCACTTACAGTAAATATTGAATTATCAGGCAAAAACTCTACTATAGTACCACGTTTATTACTCTCTCCTACCTCTCTAACCGAATATTGAGGTGTCCCTTTTGAGTATTCTTGTTCGTATTGCTTACCATCTCTATGAACTGTTACCCTCATCCAAATTGAAAGTGCATTCACACAACTAACCCCTACACCATGTAGACCTCCCGACACTTTATAAGTTCCTTTATCAAACTTACCTCCTGCATGAAGAACAGTCATAACAACTTCCAATGCAGAGCGTCCTTCCTTCTCATGAATATCAACAGGGATACCACGACCGTCATCCTCTACTCTAATAGAGTTGTTTTCAAGTATAGTAACATTAATCTTTGAACAGTGTCCGGCAAGTGCCTCGTCGATAGAATTATCTACAACTTCATAAACAAGGTGATGTAACCCTCTGTCGTTTACGTCTCCAATATACATGGCTGGACGCATTCTAACCGCTTCTAATCCTTCAAGTACTGTGATATTATCAGCAGAATAAGTTCCTTGTTTTTTAATATTCTCTTCGCTCATTTTGTTTTACTTAATGTAAAGTATTTATTTTTTCTGATTTGCAAATGTACGAAAAAAATACGACTTATTAAAATCATATTATTTCTCCTCCACAAATTAACTCTTCTTTGTCATATAGAACAATGCCCTGACCTTTAATTGGAGCAAAGACTGCTTTAGAAAAGAATATCTTAGCACTGTTTTCTTCAAACACCACCCTTGCCATTTCTCCCACATCCTTACCTCTAATCTTTACTAAAAACTCACCCTCTTCTTGCTTTGGGTATTGTATAAAATTGATTTGCGATATTTCAATCTCACTCTTACAGCATAATTCCTTACTCCCGACAATTATCTGATTAGCCTGAGGTATAATCTTATTAATATATAGCTTCTCCTTAGTCTTTAAATTAAGTCCCTTATATTGTCCAATAGTATAAAACGGATAACCTTGATGAGTACCTATAATATTTCCTTGCATATCCAATACCTCTCCATTTTCCAAAGAACTTAGCTCTGGATTCCTCGAAAGCAAATAATCCTTATACGTCTGATTCTGGATAAAACAAATACTATAACTTTCTCTTTTTTTAGAATAAGAATCAAAACCATTTAGGGACATCAACTCTTTTATTTCTTGCTTAAAATAACCTCCTAAGGGAAAAATTAATTTAGATAATGCTTCTTGGCTTAGGCGATGAATCATATAGGATTGGTCTTTCCACCTATCCTTAGCCATGGATATTATATATCTATCCTCTTTATAAGATATATTTGCATAATGCCCTGTTGCAACCCTCTCACATTCGTACTCATCCAAAAAGCTAATTAAGCTTGGTATCTTAAATCTCTCGTTACAAAAAACACAGACATTTGGAGTAATTCCAGAGATATAAGACTCTTGGAAATAAGATATAACAGAGCTTTCAAACTCCTTGCTTAAATCCTTTCTATATACCTCTATTCCTAATTTCTTAGCCGATAGTTTTAATTCAGAGTATTCTTGCTCGGAGCCTGTTTTATTTAAGAAATCTAAGAATAGTCCTATTACATCATAGCCCTTGTTTTTAAGCAAAAGGGCAACAGATAGGCTATCAACTCCTCCACTTAATCCAACAAGCACTCTCACTTATTCAAAAACAAACTCTCCATAGCCATTTTAGATTCCTTATCCGAGATAATAGGAGTAGGAGATTTAGGCTCAAGGATAATATAGTATTGGTCTTTAGGAGCTGGTTCTATTGATTTAATACTCTCAAGCCTTGAATAAATCTTATATTGCTTATTTAGAAGTATAAATTCATCAATACTCAATAGGCTTAAAAACTCTTCAAAATCATTGATTGCATCAAACCCCTTAGAGTTTTTCATAGTTATAAATAGTTTCTTTCCCTTTGGATAAATATATGCTATATCGCTACTCTTAATATACTCTTGCTTATTGCCATAATCAATTCTAAGAGTTTCTTCAATCAATGTATCATTTCTCCAAACCTGTTTCTTAGCAATATTTCCAATAGAATCGAAATAAGACCAATTGCCCTCTCTTTTATCTAAAGCATACTCACCTTTAATTCTTAGCTTTTCAAAATAATAATAATCCTCGTACAGACCATGTTTTTTATCGTCCTTATAGGTAAAGTAATGAAAGCCCTTATTATAGAAGTTTTTATAATAGACTCCATTTCTCAAATCCTTATCATATTGAATAGACTCTACTAATATATCATTCTTATCCCAGACCTTCCAAGTCCCTTGCTTTACGCCTTTATTATACTCCTCATTCTTTAGCTTTTTCCCTTCCTCATCATATAACTCCCATACTCCATGTTTTTTCTTATCAATATACTTTCCCTTACTCATTAGCTTGGAATTAGGATAGAAAGTTTGAGTTTCAGCTATGCTTCCCTTATTAGAGAAATTAGTCTTTGCTTTTATAGTTCCATCCTCATAATAATAGGTGAATAATCCCTCTTGGTAATCATCCTTAAAACTCCCCTCATATATCTTATTCCCATTAGAATATTCTTTAGACCAATAGCCTTGCTTTCTTCCCTTATTGTCCAATTTGTTTTGAGAATATAGATTGGAAGATAAAATTAGAAGTAGAATAAATAATTTAATTATGTTTTTCATTTTATGTTTAGGTGTTTATTTGTTGAGTTGTTTTGCAAATTCGTAAAGGGTATTATAGCGATGGTCTATTAATTTGAAATTCTTTCTTGTTTTATTAATATCACTTGATATATAAACGGTTTTCATCTTTAATCTCTTTCCAAACTTCATATCCGAGATTGAATCCCCAACCATAATACTTCTCTTAAATCTAATCTCTCTGAAATCCTTCCTTGCTCTTAATCCCATCCCTACTCTTGGCTTCCTGTCGATATGATTCTCCTTTGCAAGATGTTTACAGAAATATATCTTATCAATCCTTCCTCCCTTAGCCTCTATCTCCTCTATCATTCTACTATGTATTTTATCTAAATCCTCCTCACTCATAATACCCTTTCCAACGCCTTGTTGGTTGGTAACAATAAATATCCTATCAAATTCTTTAGAGAATATACTAATTGCCTCTAATACCCCTTCAATAAACTCAAACTCCTTCCAAGTCTTTACATAGTCATCTACTAACCTTGTGTTTATCACTCCATCCCTATCTAAAAACAGAGTTTTATAATTGCTTAATATCATTGCCTTGGAAAGAGTTTTGATTCAACAATCTCGCAAAGAATATGTCCTATCATAATATGGCATTCCTGAACTCTTGGAGTGTCTTTCGATGGAATTGGAAATATATAATCTGAGTATTCCCTCATCAATCCTCCACCTTCACCCGAAAGGCTAACAGTTATCATTCCTAATTCTTTTGCTGTCTTTAGTGCTTGAATAATATTCTGAGAATTGCCTGAGGTTGAAATCCCTACTAAAATATCTCCTTTTCTTCCTGAGGCTCTTACCATTCTGGAATACACCTCATTATACGAATAATCGTTAGCAACTGCCGTAAGAAAAGAAGTATTAACATGCAATGCTTCGGAATTTAGTGGAGCTCTATCGTAATAGAACCTTCCAGAGAACTCTGCTGCAAGATGTTGTGCATCGGCTGCCGAACCTCCATTTCCACAAAATAAGACTTTCTTATCGGAGCGAAAAGCCTCTATCATTATATTTGCTACTCTTTCTATTTCAGAGATTAAACTACTATCGTTAAGTATTTTGGTTTTTAATTCTATGGATTCTTGTATTACTTCTATAATCCTCATCTTTTCTTAATCTAAATTTGATTTACCTTGAATTAAATATGTATTTCTTGTTGGAGAGTTTCTACCTATTAGCTCTGCTAAGAAGCCTGTAAGGAAAAACATCGCACCCAATATCATCATCACTAATGAAATATAAAAATAAGGGCTGTCGGCAACTAAACGCATAGGTTGGAGATTAATTGAGGCATATAGTTTCTGAGCTCCTAAAACAAAGGCTGAAATAAACCCTAAAATAAACATTATTGTGCCTATTAGTCCAAAGAAATGCATTGGCTTTTTAGAGAATTTTGAAACAAACATAATGGATATAAGGTCGAGATAACCATTGATAAATCTATTCATCCCAAACTTAGTTGTGCCAAATTCTCTCTTCCTATGTTGAACTACCTTCTCTCCTATCCTATCAAATCCTGCCCATTTAGCAATTACAGGTATATATCTATGCATTTCCCCATAAACCTCTATCGACTTAACTACATCCAAACGATATGCCTTTAATCCGCAATTGAAATCATGTAGTTTTATTGAGGTAATAGCTCTTGTTGTGGCATTGAAGAATTTGGAAGGGATATTCTTAGCAAATTTAGAATCATATCTCTTCTTCTTCCACCCCGACACCAAGTCATATCCTTGATTGACTATCATATCGTATAGCTCTGGAATCTCCTCTGGAGAGTCTTGCAAATCAGCATCCATAGTAATTACTACATCACCACTTGCATGCTCAAAACCTACGTTAAGGGCAGCACTCTTTCCATAATTTCTTCTAAAGCGAATACCCTTTAATCGATTATTATCCTTGCTTAGCTCTTGAATTATCTCCCAGGATTTATCCCTACTCCCATCATCAATCATAATCACCTCGTAAGTATAATTATTCTTATCCATCACCTTTGATATCCACTCATTCAATGGTCTAAGCGATTCCTCTTCATTTAATAGTGGTATTATAATCGAAATATTCATAACCAACTCTCTTTTATTTTAATTTACTATTCTTTACTACAGCTCTCTCATTTCTTAATAATATTGATACTATCATAGCCCATAGTATGGACATTATGCTGGATAGTAATATTCCGGAGAATGCTATTGAAGAATGCCTTGTCATTTGTCTTATCGCATCATCTGCCAAATGCTGATTATTTGGTAATGCTCTTTGGATATCAAAGCATCTGTTTTGAAATTCAGGGTCAATCCCAAATGAATAAACATATAGAAAGATTCCATAAATAATTGAAGCAACTACTCCAAGACCTAAGCCTAAAACAAACCCCTCCTTAAACATTAGCTTTCCTTGAGGTAGTTTCTTTTTGTAAATAAAGACTGAGGCAAACATAAAAACAAGTAATGCAATATTCTCAGCATAGCTTACGGGTTGGGATAAGGGCATAATTATCCAATAGCGGAATAGTACTATAAAGCTAAGTCCTATGCCGGAATAAAGTCCATACTTTAGAATAGCACTCTTATAATTCCCATAAATCTGCGATTCGTAACGTCTAATTAAAGCCATAAGTCTAATTATTTTTTATCTTCTTCTTCTCTCTCATCTTCTTCATCTTCTTCTTCTTCTTCTTCTTCCTCCTCTTCTAAATCTTCTTGCTCTTTAATCTCTGAGTTTTGATAAGGAGTATAGTCTTGATTAGGATTTGGGGTTGGGATTACTTGTTTTTGGAATGATATTAATATGCTTATCAACAACACATAGAAGAGATTGCCTATAAAGTTTGCAATGAAAAACGAAGGAATTAATGCTCTTTCAATAGCCCTAACCATATCAGGTTCGTCCTCAAGCACTAAATCAAATTCCATACTATTAAGTATATCTTGATACAATACAAGAGAATCATCGAAATAGGTTGGATTAAGCTTATAGACAAAAATCATCATATAAAGCATGTGGAAAAAGGAAATAATAAAGGCTGAAATCATTCCCAAGAGAAATAACCTTGAGAATTTCATATCTGTCTTTATAATGTTTTTCTTGTAATTGGTTATAGTCCACACCATACCAAAGATAAACACAAGGGAGGTTAATAGCCCCCATAAAAAACTATCCATAAAGCCAAGAAAGAATCCCAGCACGTTAAGCACTAATAATAAGCCCCCAATAATTGAGCCCCAATTAAATCCATATACCCAGATATTCTTGTTCTTCATAAGTTTTCGCGTTTCAATTTAATCTGCAAATATAAGATTAATATGGGAATTATTATAAAAACAAGGGTTAATCTTTCCCAAAAGCCTTAAAGAACTTAGTCATATCGCCTTCTATCCACGTGCTTTGCAAATCCCTATCCTTTTCCTTATTGAATATTAATTCAAAATCCACTCTCTTCTTATCCCTTAACTCAATTAGCATATCCTTTAAAGGTCTTGCACAAGAGGCAGATAGATTATACACTCCACTCTCTACTCCCTTTGAATCAATTACTTTAATAATATATTCTATTGCTAAATCAATATCCAAATAAGCATATTTCTGTTCACAAGAGCCAAACTCAAAACTATTTACCTCTGGATTATCAAGAGCTTGCTCAAAAAGAGGGAATAGCCAATTGCCCTTTTGATTACCACCCTTAACGGCAAATACTCTTAACCAATACCAATCAATCTTATTCTTTTGGCAATATTCCTTAAGCATATCCATTGCCTTTATTTTGGTCTTAGCATATTCATTATTAGGCTTCAGCTCCTCATCCTCCTTAACAACCCTATCTAAATATCCATACTCAGCTTGAGAGCCAAGAGAGATAAACCTTCTCACATTGGTTAAATTCATAATAGAAAAGAGGTTTTTCATAAAATCAATATTCTTTTGCTGAATCTCAACATTATCCCTATCCTTAGCCTCCACCCCATTCCAAGCAGAATGAAGAATAATATCCGGATTAAAATCAGATGCCCTCATTAACCAACCATCATAATCTATATTTACAATTTTAATAGTTGGGACAAGGTGCTTTATCAGTTTGATATTTGAGGCACTTCTAATAACAGCCATAACCTCATAGCCCATGCTTGCTAATTTCTCGCAAAGATGAGAGCCAATATAACCCGTAGCCCCAGTAAGTAGTATTCTTTTCATTTAATAATATATTTATCTTCGTCTACGAGTCTTACTCTTTGATTTTTTAGGAGAATTATCAGAAAATAAACTAATTAAATCATATCTAATCCCCATTTCAAAAAAGAATGGATTAAACTTAAACTCACCTACTGGCTGGTCAGTAATCTGAACACCTTCTTCAGGTACAAGAGTAAAAGTGAAAGGAGTAATTGCAATACCACCTCTTAAAAATAGCCTTGTCTTAGTAAGAACATCAGTTACAATAACCCTATTATAGCCTGCAGACTCAAGAACATTAGTCAATGTAGAGAACTCCAAAATTGCGTAAAGCCCATTTGTATTAATATCTTGGAAAACATAATTAATCATTCCCCCTTCCAATTGAGTAGAGTTTTTCAAAGCATGACGATACAAAAGACCAACACCAAGATGCTGGTGAGAGGCAAATTGGAAATTCAAAGTAGCAGGAATCCTTATTGACTCAGTACTTGTAACATTACCCTCACCATTAGAATAAAAGCCCTCAATCTGCAAACCTAAAACATCAGTAAAAGAATAGCCCACAAAAGCACCAACAGAATAATACGGAGTAACATTAAAAATACCATCATCCCACCCCTTAATATTATTATTAGCAAAACCACCCGAAATGCTTGGTCCTACAAAGAAGGTATTAGCACTATAATGTTGAGCATTAAGATTTTGAACCAAAGCAAAACCCAAGAAAAGAAGTAAAAGTTTTTTCATTTAATTTAAGTATTAAGTAAATAATTATTTAAGTATATTACAAAGATTTATTCAGAGCTACACTTTTCAAGAGTACAAAGATAATAATTAATTTGAAATAATGAATGTTTTTCTAAAAACTACTATTTCCAACATAATCCCATAACCCTAAAACATACGCCTTGCATCATTGCGAGGACGTAGGACGAAGCAATCCAGAAAGAATTTGTCTGAATCAGGATTTACAGGATTAAAGGATTTACATGATTTTCTGGATTCTTGCTTCGCAAGCGGCAAGCCGATAAGCTTCACCTTCGGTTCGCAATGACGACAAAAAAAGGGAGTCGAACAAAATCCGACTCCCAAGAAAGGTATCACCCCAATTTAAAATTTAAAACTTAAAATTGTTACGGAGTAACAACAGGGGTGTTTGGTTGGTATCCCTTAACTTCAAGGTCTCTAAGGTTGAAGGATGTTTTTGCAAGGTCGTTCATAAAGCTTGGCGAAGGATAGAACCTACACTTTGCCCTT
>Ga0265295_1006663_pt1 | contig 13847 bp, 12 predicted proteins | sample Munlansysbiofilm_FD_192503 | JGI IMG/M metagenome (GOLD analysis project Ga0265295, IMG submission 192503) | Leachate microbial communities from a municipal landfill in Southern Ontario, Canada - Methane capture system biofilm | ecosystem: Engineered > Solid waste > Landfill > Unclassified ... | reverse complement strand
TCTAATCTGCGACAAAACCCCCAGTGGGCCATAAACAAATCCAAAAATAGCGACTTCATTCCCTTTTGCTTCTGATAAACCTCTGACCGTATCAACAACCTGCTTCATACGCTTGGTCTCTCTCGGGTTAATTTTTTTGATCTTGTCGTATTCCCCAGCTGTTTTTATATACTGGTTGTTAAAATCAGGATAGGCGGTACTGAATTTAGGAAAAATTAGTTCCTGGCCGAAGTCAGCCGCTTCGACAGAAAGGTCGACCAGCAGTAAAAAGGCATCCTGACCGATTAGTTCCTGGGCTGCTAGGAGACTTTGGGTTGCAATTTCGGCATCCTGAGACCATTTATCATAACGTGATCCGGTTACCCGATAGGAAGCACCGCAGACCAGGGGAATCGCCGGGATCCGGTCAACTTCTTTTCGTTGCAGGGTTAAAACAACGCGTTCCAGGGATGTTAATTCTTCATTTCTTTGTATTAATGACATCGATGATTTCCTCCAATTTAATCGTCTTTGCGTATTTTTGCGAAAAATTCTTCTTAGAGCTCATTTCCATATGCGGCAACAATGTTGTTCGCCAATTTTACCGCTTCGGCAGCATTTTCTGCATAGCCATCGGCACCAATCTTGTCGGCATAGGATTGGGAAACCGGACCGCCACCGATTAAGACCTTATAGTCTTCTCTTATTTTTTCTTCGACTAAAATTTCGACGACCTCGTTCATCCCTTCCATCGTCGTTGTCATTAATGTTGAAATGAAAATAAATTCAGCCTTTTCTTCTTTGGCTCGTTCCACAAAAGTTGCTGGAGACACATCACGTCCTAAGTCGACAATATCATAGCCACCAGTTTCGAGCATAATCTTCACCAGATTTTTCCCGATATCATGAGTATCCCCTTCAATGACGCCAATGACGGCTTTTCGTTTGGTTTCGTGTGAGTTAATCTTAATATGGGGTTTTAGGATATTGGGACCCGAATACATGGCGTCCGAGCACATTAATAATTCGGGTACAAAATATTCTTCTTCATCAAATAATTTTCCTGCCTGATTCATCCCAACGGTCAGTCCATTCACGATAGCTGCATAGGCATCAATTCTTTCAGCGATCACCTGATTACTCAGTTCAATGGTTAAATCCTCATCCATGTCTACAATTGACGTTGCCAGTTTGTCGAATAATTCCTGTTTGTTTAAAGACATTTAATAATTTCCTCCTTGATTAACATACATCTCCTATATGTTTGGTATGTTATTATATTAGTTGCTTTTTCATTTGTCAATATTTTTTACACTAAACTGATATGATTTCTTCTTTATGCAAAAAGACATGATTTGAAGCCTCTGCTTCAAATCATGTCTTTATTAAAATTTATTCCTGATTATTAAATACTACGGCGTACCGCTCTTGAATTTACAAAATAACTAACCAAAATAAGCCGAATCAGATGTAATACTCGCAATTACCCTTATCGTGATAACGTCTTACCAGTTCGGCCAGGGTAATATTATCCACCACCTGATCAATGGCATCTTTGATTTCCTGCCAGACATCTGCGGTGACGTGACGGTCTGCTTGTTCGTATACGCCCGCTTCATCGCTCAAAATAACTGGTGATAACTCACCTTCCAACAACCGCACAATCATCCCCACGGTATACTCTTCTGGGGGACTGGCCAGTTGATAACCGCCCTGAGACCCACGAACGCTACGAACAAAACCAGCTCGTGAAATCTGGGTAATGATTTGTTCCAAATATTTTTCTGAAATCTCCTGGCGCTCAGCAATCCGCTTAATGGGAATGTACTCCCCGGTGTTGTTAATCGCCAGGTCTAGCATTAAACGCAAGGCATACCTGCCCTTAGTGGAAATTTTCATTACTGAAACAGGCCTGTTGATAGGTAACGTTCACCGGTATCCGGCAACAAAACCACAATGGTTTTGCCCTTATTCTCAGGCCGTTTTGCTAATTCGGTAGCGGCGTAGATAGCTGCCCCGGAAGAAATTCCCACCAGCAGTCCTTCTTGTCGTCCAATGTCTTTGGCTGTCTGAAAAGCATTTTCATTGCTGACCTGAAGAACTTCATCATAGATCTCAGTATTAAGTATCTTCGGAACGAACCCAGCACCAATTCCCTGAATTTTATGCGGACCGGGATTTCCTCCTGATAATACTGGCGAGGCTTCCGGCTCCACCGCGACAATTTTTACCCCAGGTTTCTTTTCCTTTAAAACTTCACCAACCCCAGTAATTGTTCCGCCGGTCCCGATTCCTGAGACAAAGATGTCCACCTCGCCGTCGGTATCATTCCAGATTTCCACCGCCGTAGTTGTTCGATGAATCTCCGGATTGGCGGGATTCTCAAATTGTTGGGGTACAAAGGCATTGGGCGTGCTCTCAGCCAATTCCTGAGCCTTAGCAATGGCACCCTTCATTCCCAATGAGCCAGGTGTAAGAACCAGTTCAGCCCCGAGTGCTGAAACCAGGTTACGGCGCTCAATACTCATGGTTTCGGGCATGGTAAGGATTAAGCGGTATCCTTTTGCAGCGGCGACAAAAGCCAGGCCTACCCCTGTATTACCACTGGTGGGTTCAATGATCACTGAATCTTTATTGATTAGTCCAGCTTTTTCTGCTGCATCAATCATAGCAAAGCCTATTCGATCTTTAACAGAGGATAGGGGATTAAAATATTCAAGTTTTGCGATTACTTTCGCTTCCAGTTTCAAACTTTCTTCGTAGTTCGTCAGTTCCAGAAGGGGTGTATTTCCGATTAAATCGGTTAAGTTTCTAGCAATTTTTGACATCATGATACCTCATTTCTTATATCATTTCATATTATTTCTATATGATTTATTATATTGCCCTTTCTTTTTCTTGTCAACTCTTTTTTAATCTTTTTCAACGCATTGACTACTTGTCTAATACCCGAATTAATCTTTAAAACTCAAAATCTTCGTTTGATTACAAGTAATTCTATAGTATAATTAGGATATTAACCTGGCGACTTCGATATGATCTCCTGGGTATTTTTTATGAACAGCTGCAGACATTACCAACACTATTTCAGTTTAGAACGGAGTTTACACGTGATATATTTGGATTACGCCGCCGATACCCCAGTGGATGCCCAGGTCCTGGATCTGTTTTGCCAAATCAGCCAGGATGCTTTCGGCAATGCCAACGGCGCACATCGTTTGGGCCGAAAGGCAAAACAGCTCATTGATAATGCCACCATTAACATAAAGAATCAGTTAAGCTGTCTAAATATGGAGATTATCTATACCTCTGGAGCTACCGAAGCCAATAATCTCGCCATCAAGGGTGTTGCTAGAAATTATCGTGAAAATGGCCGACACCTCATTTCCACCTGTCTGGAGCATGCTTCAGTCAGCGGTAGCCTTAAATACCTCCAGTCAATTGGTTATGAGATCGATCTGGTGTCCATCAAAAAAGACGGAACCGTCGACCTTGACCATTTAAGAGAGTTAATCCGGGAAGATACGATTCTGGTTTCGATCAACTATGTAGATAGCGAATTGGGGGGCTGTCAGCCGATTAAGTCAATTGCTTCGCTTATTGCCGCTTATCCCAATTGCTTTTTTCATGTCGATGCCACCCAAGCATTGGGGAAAATACCCGTCTGTTTTGAGCAGATCGATCTGGTTACCTTTTCGCCTCACAAATTTTTTGGACTTAATGGCATGGGCGTTTTGCAAAAAAATGACAACCTGATCCTTGAACCACAGATCCATGGCGGCACCAGCACCAGTTATTATCGCAGCGGCACCCCTTTTACGGCTGGCACCGCGGCAACAGCACTGGCACTTGAGCTGTGCTTAGATCAACTAGAAGAGCGCCTGACCCAGGTCGCCTTGAAAAGCGACTGGCTCAAAAAGCAGTTGTCAAATTATCCGCTAGTTTCTTTTAACAGTACTGAGCATTCTGTTGCGCATATTCTAAACCTTAGTATTAAAGGTGTTAAGGCACAAGCCTTTCAGGCCGCACTGAGTGATCAGGAAGTCTGCGTTTCAACCAAATCAGCCTGCTCCACCGACAACACCCCCTCCCGATCGGTTCTCACGGTCACCGGAAGCCGGGAGCTGGCCAGATCTTCCTGGCGGATCAGTCTTTGTCATTTAACCACTGATCGCGAATTGCAGGAGTTTATGGAAGTATTTGATTATTGTTATAAAAGTTTAACTAAAAAGTAGGAGTTATCATGGAACGTTATGAAGAAATAGAAAAAAGTTTAAAAAAGAAGTATCGCAGTAGTATCTGGTGCCGCTTTACCAGCGGTATCAATGAATATAAACTGGTTAATGAAGGGGATAAGATTGCGGTGTGTATCTCTGGAGGAAAAGACTCCATGCTGATGGCAAAGCTATTTCAGGAACTGAAGAAACACAATAAATTTGAATTTGAATTAGTTTTTCTGGTGATGGATCCGGGCTATAACCCAATGAACCGGGAAATGATCAAAAAAAATCTGAAGCTACTAAATGTTGAAGCCACAATTTTCGAGTCTCAGATTTTTGATTCGGTGGCCGATATTGAAAAATCACCCTGCTATCTCTGCGCCCGGATGCGTCGGGGCCACCTGTATCATCATGCTAAAGAATTGGGATGCAATAAAATCGCCCTTGGTCATCATTATGACGATGTCATCGAGACCATCCTGATGGGGATGCTTTACGGCGGACAGATTCAGACGATGATGCCCAAGCTTAAAAGCAGCAATTTTGAGAATATGGAGTTGATCCGGCCGATGTACTTGATCCGGGAAGAAGCGATCATCAGCTGGAAGCTACACAACGACCTGCAGTTTATTCAATGCGCCTGCCGCTTTACCGAAAATTGTATGATCTCAGACAATGAAGGCGGAGCCTCCAAGCGCCAGGAAATGAAAACGCTGCTAAAAAAATTCCGTCAAACCAGCCCTTACATCGAAAGCAATATTTTCAAAAGCGTGGAGAACGTCAATCTGAATACCATAATTTCATATAAGCAAGATGGGGTTAAACATCATTTTTTAGATGAATATGATAACTAAGTAGCCTACACTTGCAAAATATTCTAAATAATAAGGGCACCTGGTAAATCCATCAGGTACCCTTACTAATTGATCACTAAAATATTTCAATAACCACATCCATAATCCCACCACAGGCCATGCCCTCATCTTCGGCGACGGAACCGGTCATATCGACTTTCATCATCAAAAATCCTCCATCTTCACGGATTAGATCCCGAGCCGCTACAATTACTTCCCCTTCACTACATCCGCCACCAATACTCCCCAGACTGCGTCCATCAGCCCAGATGATCATCTTGGCACCTGGTCCGCGGGGAACTGAACCTTTTTTCGAAATCACTGTTACAATGGCCCGTTTTTCAGACTCGTTTTTTGCCAGATTTTTAATCACATCAAAATCAAAATCAGAATGATTGGTTTTATTTTTCAGATCAGCTTTTTCATGCTGATGACTTACACGCTTGACGCTGATAATTTCAGCGATGATCGAAATAGCAATTTCTTCTGGCGTCACGGCCCCAATTCGCAAGCCGATGGGCGAATACACCCCACTTAGTTGTTCCTGACTAAACCCGTCTTCAAGAAACTGTGCCATCAAACCTTTAACCCGGCGCCGGGAACCGATCATCCCTAAGTACTCCGGATTGACTGATAGTGCCTGCCGCAGGCAAAGGGCATCATGTCGATGACCCCGGGTAACAATCACCACGAAATCCGACCGCTTAACCTTTAGTTTTTCAAAACAGGTATCAAAACTTTCGCAGAGTACCTGATTGGCTTGGGGAAACCGCTGGGTGTTGGCAAAGGATGGCCGGTCATCAACCACCGTCACCTTAAAGCCAATGTCGGCACCATATTGGGCCAGAGGTTTAGCAATGTGCCCGCCGCCGAGAATAATCAAACGACCTTCAGAATAAAAAGGTTCATAAAGCTCCTCAATACCGTCTTCTGAGGCTAAAAATTCCGGCAGTCCTTTATTAATAACCACTTCCAGAATCTCATCCGTTTTTTCCTTACCGTTACCCCGGTCTTCTTTGCTGAGGAGTTTTTTTTCAATCACTTTTTTTCCCGTTTCTCCCAGGGTTTTAAATTGGGTGACCATAACTACCTGATCTTTTTGATCGAGCTCTGTAATTAGCTTCTCGTATTGATTAACCATGTTTATGTCCCTTTCCATATCGGTCTTCAAACCAGAATTCTCGTGGTTTATTACCGATTTCAAGTTTAATTTCATATTTACTGATTTTACTGTACAACGTATTTCTCTGAATCCCCAGGGCTTGCGCCGCTTGACTGATGTTTCCCTTGTAAATCTTCAAAACCCGTTTAATATGTTCCTTTTCAATATAGTTCATATCGAGTAGCGCGGGATCCAGATCTTCCAGGCGCTCTTCCCGGAATTCCAGCGGTGTTTTATCAACATAACCGGTGAACTTTTTCGATAAGTCTGTTTGTTCCGAATTTTTTAAAAAATATTGATCCGGAAAGGATTCGGTATTGATCATTAGTTCAACAACATTTTCCACTTCTCTTACATTTCCCGGCCAATTATAGGTTTCTAGCATCCGCATATTTTCTTCAGTAATCTGAACTTCTTTTTTCTCATATTTCAATGACAGGTTTTTCATAAAATAATGAAAAAGGATGGCGATGTCACTTCTTCGTTCCCGTAGTGGCGGCAGATAGAGGGGCAGAACATTAAGCCGGTAAAAGAGATCTTTTCTGAAACGTCCCAGCTCCACTTCCTTTTTTAGATCTTTGTTGGTAGCAGCGATAATCCGTACATCGATGGGAATGGATTGTTGACTACCAATTTTCGTGATGACGTTTTCCTGAAGTACCCGCAACAATCGGGTTTGCATATCCAGGGGCATTTCACCGATTTCGTCCAACATAATGGTGCCATTATTGGCCTGCTCAAATTTTCCAATGTTTCCCCCTTTTTTTGCACCCGTATAGGCACCGTCTTCATAGCCAAAGAGCTCTGATTCAATCAACTGGTTAGGAATCGCTCCGCAATTAAGGGCCACAAAGGGTTCCTCCATTCGTTTACTATGATTATGAATGGACTGGGCAAAAACTTCCTTACCACAGCCACTCTCACCCAAAATAAGAATCGTTGAACGGTTATTGGCAATTTTCTTGGCATATTCAATCGTACTGACAAACTGGGAGTCCTGCCCCATGATTTTATCAAAGGTGTAATAGGGTTGCTCACACTTCTGGATTTTTCGGGACTGATCTTCTTTTAATACAAAGACAATTTCAATGCTGTCGTCCTGGGGATTATAAATGGGACTGGCCGTCATTTGACAATGAAAATGATTGCGCAGCGCCTTGATATTAATAATCCGGTTAACATGTTTTTCAGAGTGGATCGCGTCCTTAATGTTTTCCCAATCTTCAATGATTTCAGAAACATTGGTCGCTGACAATTGTTTATATTTATTACCAAAAAGATCCATGGCTTTTTGATTATAGATTTTAATCATCCCATCCAAATTGGAGGTAAGAATCGCTACCGGCATCGAATTAAAGATCGTTTTAATATGTTTGTTGGTCATATTCTGAAGTCTGTTATATTCTTTGGCCTTAAGCATCTCCTCAATCGCATTCGATGCTGCAATCACCATTCCCAGGGTATGGGGATGTACCGAATCAGAATAACCAGTAAGATCCAGTGCTGCAATCAAATTGCCATTAGGATCCCGAATGGGTGCACCCGAACAGGTCCAGCGATGATAAGCTTTTACCAGATGGTCTGTTCCTGACATTTGAATTGGCTGCCCCGATTTGATTACCAATGACATGGCGTTCGTTCCAATGTATTCTTCACTCATATAGGCACCAGCCACCATTTTTAGTTCAAAGGCTTCTGTTAGAATTTTCTCATCACCAATAGCGTTGAGAATACAGCCATCCCTATCGGTTAACAAAACGAAAAAATTATTACCCCGGACAATGCTCATCAGATGCTCCATGTAGGGAGCCGCTGTCAGGATTAGATCACGATTCTCTGAAAACTTAGTCTGCAGCTCACCGTGATCAATCATTTTTTTACTGAAAACCTGATCCTCAGTAATCCCATATCCGATACAGCGCTGCTTTGATTCTTTGATGATTGCTCCATAGATATTCTTATTCATGTTTCCCCTTTCATCGATTAACAACGACCCATTTATCGTTTCTCTCATCATAGTCCAGTTCAAAGACTGTCCCATAGAGAAGCTTCCATTTAAACAGTTCGTTAATGGATAGTCCCATAACCTCACCAAGTATGACCCGTATGACACCAGCATGGGTTGAAATTAGAATAGCACCTTGGTAATTTTCTTTTATCATTTTATTAAACTCGGGCATCACCCGCTTCGTCAATGCTTCAAAACTCTCCCCTCCCGGGGGAACAAAGGTATTAATCAGCCGACCTCTTTTTTGATAGTCTTCAGGGTGATTTATTTTTATCTCATCAATGGTTCTACCATCCCAGTCACCCATATTAATCTCTTTAAGCGCATCCACTAAAACCGTTGGCACATTTCGTTTAGCAAGGAGAATGTCCAGAGTCTGCACACAACGTTTAAGAGGGCTGGTATACACCTTAGTAAGTGAAATTTCTGCAAAGGCCTCCCGTAATTCTTGAGACTGGATTATTCCCTCCTGCGATAGCGGGAGATCAATCTGCCCGATATAGGCCTTTCCCTTAAGCCACTTTATTTTACCATGTCTGACCAAATAAATCTTCATTACCTACCTTGAATCTTTCAAAAACTTTTTTTATTTAATTAAAATGATCTTCTGATTATTAACTGCTGCCATCGTACCTTTTTAAGTTTCTACTAATCTTTATTTTTATCTTTGTTCTCTAAATTCTCTATTTTATTAATAATTGTTTCAGCGTTTATAAAACGCTGTTCAATTTTTTCCTGAACTTCGGGATTGTCTTTATGCCGCTCCAGCATTTTCTTTTTTCGGTGGCTTAAGTCAATCTGGTGATCATTTTCTACCAGCTTATCGGCCAGATATAGAATTTCATTCTCACGAATGGCCACCTCCGGTTCTACTTCAATATCCATATGAGTAGCGATCAAACTTCCCACCTGATCATACCCCATTTGTTTTAATAGCGTTCCCGCCGCCTGGGCATGATCTTTTTGCGTTTTCAGAAGATCGTGAAGGAGCGCAGCCGCCCGAAGCACGCCGCTATTAAGCTTTATGCCCTTGTCAGCCAATCGGTTTTCTAGGTTCCTAACAACGCGGTAAACCATTTCACAATGCTTTCTGATTTCTAGCGGCAGCTGATAAAGATCCATTAAGGCATAACACTCGCAGAGATTTGGAGCCATTAAGCCATCATAGTCAAGTAATCTCTGATAATCAGCTTGGGTATCCATATCCATAAGGATGGCTTCATCGGCCAATGCAAAACTTGTCGCATCTGTTTCATGACATTCAAGAAAACGTCTTAGTCCCCCATCCTGTTTATTTCTCAAAATGGCCTCGCGATATTTTTCATGAATAAGCGGTGGATGTCCCCGTTCTCCCATAAAACAAGGATAAAGGATTCCTTGACTAAGTGGCCGAAAAGCCATCATTAATGCTTTAATGGTTGCGACTCCGATCAAGGGAATATCCACTGGATGGACAAAAAAAGCCACCACGTCATCATCCAATTGATCAATTCCTTTTTGAATCGATGTGTACATCCCTTCATCATAACGTTCATTGACGACGCCATTAATGGCCTGTTCCTTAAAATAAGGTTTGATTTCAGCAGCCCGATGACCCGCAACCAGAATGATCTGATCCACCCCTGCCTTTTGATGTGTCATCAACACGCGTTCAACCGCCGTTTGGTCGCCAAATTTCAGTAACGGTTTGAACGCCTGCATCCGCGATGAGTACCCCGCTGCAATCACAATGGTTGCGATCTTCATCTTTTTTATCTCATTCATTCTTGACTCCGTCTAATCTCAATCATCTCAGCAACGATACTAACGGCAATTTCTTCTGGGGTATCCGCCGAAATATTAATGCCAATAGGACAATGCACCCGTTCCCAATCATTAATGTTAAACCCCTGGTTTAAAAGACTCTGGTAAATATAATTGCATTTATTATGGCTCCCGATCATGCCAATGTATTTTGCATCCGTTTCAAGCATCTGGGCCAACACCTCTTTATCATCAGAATGACCCCTGGTGACAATCACGACAAAGGAGTATTGATTAATAATTACGTTGTTTTCAATGTTTTTTAATCCCGGAACAACCAAAACATGATCTACTTTTTTGAAGCGGCTCCAATTTGCAAACTCCTCCCGATCATCCACCATTGTCACATAAAATCCGACTAGCTTAGATAACTCGGCCAGAATCCCACCAATTTTCCCACATCCGATAATGACGACATTTTCATTACAGAAAAAAGGTTCCACATAGAATCCGGATGGCTCCAGAAACGCGGCACGATACTTATACTGCTCAAAATTAGTACAGACCTCTTCAACCAGGTTTTGACTCGCCTCGCTTTCAGGACCATAAAAGCCCGTTTCCGTACAAACCCATTTCTCCGGCAAGCTTATGTTATTTAAGTGATGATTAATTCTTGTTATTGTAATAAAATCTTGCTTAGCTTCCTGTAGTCGGAATATTTCCTCATAGAAGCTTTGATTTTGATTTTTCCACCAATCAATATATTCAAAAATAATTTTTAAAGTCCCCCCACATATCAAGCCCTGGGATTTTTTATCCTTACTTTTTAAATCAAATGATTCAATGTGATCTGCGTGATTTCTATAGACCCTGGCTGCCGTCTGAATGACCATGGCCTCGATAAGTCCTCCGCCAATAGTGCCAAAGGTGGTGAGATCTGGTCGAATCAGCATTTTTGTTCCACCACTGCAAGGCGCTGAACCGGATTTTTCCAGGATGGTTGCCAGAACCAGATTCTCTTTTTGGGCATAGGACTCAGCAATCATTTTAAAAAAATCAACCATTACACTCTTCCTTTCGCAGGTCAAGAATTTTACGCTTGACCATGCTATTGACCATCTGGTCTGGTTTACACAAGTTTCCCTGCTCAACTTCAATTCTCACATTATCTTTTTTATTTACCGATAGATGAGCGACCAGTATTTCTTTGACTCGACTGATTTTCTGATCCAGCCGGTTTTGATTGTAGAAATTCACCATGATGCTCAAAACGCTATTATTTTTTATCAAAACCTGATAATCTAAAATATTTTCATCACCCAGCAGGCTTTCTTCAAACGTACTAAGATCAATATAGTTATCATGATCCAGACGAATCCGATTTGCATACCGTCCCGCTACCTTTTTAAGGGTTCTTAAAAAGGTGCCACAGGGGCAGAGATCAGTGGAAAAAGCGCCAATATCGCCGGTTCGATAACGAATCAAGGGCATCGCAATTCGATTAAGACTGGTAAAGACAATCTCCCCATATTTTCCATCTTCTATGGGCGAGCCGGAATCAGGATCGATGATTTCAAAATAGAGATCCCCTTCCCTTAAGTGATAGCCATTTAAAGCCTCACATTCAACACCGCCACCATAGCCCATTTCAGTCATGCCATAATGATTAAACACCCGACACCTAAATTTATGACTTAGTTCCGCAACCATGGATTTAGGAACATAGTCGGTACTTAAGAGTACTTTCTCAATTTGCTTAAAGCACTCTGCCTTGCTGCGACTTAAATATAACACCTGAATCGGAATTCCCACAATACAGTTAATCTGATTCCTTAAAATTACTTGCGCCACAGCATCTAAATCTGTCAGCAGACCAAACACGATACAGGTTGTGTTGGACCGGGCCAGGGCTTTCTTTAAAAGATCGCCAATCGTCCCATAAGCCTGCCCCGGTAACAAAACCAAAACCCGGTCGGACGAATCAGTTAGGGATCGCATCCCATAATCGAAAAAATCTACCGTTTTTAGTAAATCCTCCTCGGTAAAAAACAGCCGTTTTTTCTTGCCACTGGTACCCGATGTATTCAGGGTTACAATTCGGTCCACCTGCTGTTGAGGAATACATAAAAAGGAAAAGGGATTTTTTTTTATATCGGCGCCAGTCGTAAACGGCAGCAGTTTAAAATCATCCCAGGATTTAATCTCCCGCAAATCCTGATCAACGAATTGTTTTTGATAGAAGGCACCATTGGCTTTAGCGTATTCAAATACTTCCACCAGTTTTTTAAATTGATAGGTGCTAAGCGATCTCTGATTGGCTGATGTCAAACCGGTTCTTTTTACTATCCAGTCTTCCATTGGTGTTTTGTTTTTTTTCATTTTCCCTCACTGGTTTCGATAAATGGATTGACCGCTTATACTGGTCAAATTATATAGACAAAAGGGAATCAACTGCCCCTTTTTATTGACAACGTGGATACAGCAATCCTTCACCCGATTGAGATCCACATTCCAGACATCCTGAAAGGCCATCGCCGATAGGCTGAAAGTTTTCGTGTTGATGGCATCAAGTATTTCATCCCAACTGTCTTTAGCCTGATTCGTTTGATCGTCACCAGGCTGTTTATTTAGCAATCGATCCCGATTATTTCCAGACCATTTCCTGGCGACCTGGGCCTTGGTTTTATTTGCTCCCGCCTCTGCCGTTTCAACGCCACAGCAAGAGGACGGCTTATTTAATGCCCGAATCACTCCATCCGTTTCCACCATAAAATTGCCGTGAAACGAACACTTGGCGTTTTCACATCCTGGTGGACTAAAGCTACTTGCTAAAATACGCCGGTTCGTCTGAAATTCAATTTTATCCATGAGATCTCCCAGTGTCAATCGTTTTTCTTCCACCGGCAGATTGGGGATCCGCCCAAAATAGCTGGCTGGCTGCAGGTGAATACCCTTGACGGTAGGTAACCATGAAAGGGCAAAGTCGATGATGTTCCCAAGATCATTTTCATTAACCCCATCAACCAGGGTAGGCACCAACACCACCCCAATATGGTATTTCTGACAGTTCTCAAGAGCCTTTGTTTTGATGTCCAACAGTTTTTTGCCCCGCATTTTTTTATAAATATCGTCATTGGTTCCATCAAACTGCAAAAATACAGAGTTTAGTCCAGCGTCTTTTAAGGCTTTTACATAAGCCTCGTCTTCACCCAATCGAATACCGTTGGTATTGATCTGAATAAACGAAAAACCCATTTCATGACCAACCCTGACAATCTCAGGCAGATCATCCCGGAGGGTGGGCTCGCCGCCGGAAAGCTGGATGTTACAATTTCCGGATGCCTTCATAACACATTGGTACATCCATCTGATGGTTTCCATCGACAGGTCTTCCTGGCTTTTATTGGCGTCAGCAAAGCAGAAAGAACAGCTAAGATTGCAGCGGCTTGTTACTTCGATCAAGGCGGTGCAGGTGTGCTGACGATGGTCTGAGCAAAGACCGCAATCAAAGGGGCAACCTTTTTCCACCAGGGTACTCGGATTCTTAATATGAGCTGGTATTTTATTGCGCACCCACTTTTCCATGGGTATACGCCCGCGCCAGATCAGTGACTTAAAACGACCATGTTCCTGGCAGGATTTTTCCAGATAGGTTTTATCTCGCGCTGTCCAGATTATCGCCTTCACTTTTCTGAGACAAACTGGACACAGGCTTTCAGTTGTTGAAATAATTCGTTTACTCCCGCTTCCCATTACTCCCGGTCACCAAAGAGATAACCATTTTCCTGCAAGATCTCGACAACTTTTCCAAAACTCTCTGACAAGGTATCACCGCACTTGACGGGATAAGGTTGATTGTTATCATCTAAAAACTGATAAAC
>Ga0265295_1006661_pt1 | contig 13849 bp, 12 predicted proteins | sample Munlansysbiofilm_FD_192503 | JGI IMG/M metagenome (GOLD analysis project Ga0265295, IMG submission 192503) | Leachate microbial communities from a municipal landfill in Southern Ontario, Canada - Methane capture system biofilm | ecosystem: Engineered > Solid waste > Landfill > Unclassified ... | reverse complement strand
TATTTAGAAATTCACTTGACGGAATAAGTTCCTCATGATATTATTTTGCTTCTGTGGGGGCGTGGTGTAGTGGTTGAACATGCGGCCCTGTCAAGGCCGAGATCGCGGGTTCAAATCCCGTCGCTCCCGCTCACAGAAAACCCCTCGTTTGAGGGGTTTTACTTTTAACTTAATTCTTTGAAATTTTTTCTAAGCAAATTCTTTTAAGACGATTGATTACTAATTCCCAGTTCTTTTGCTCGTTCCTCCATCAGAACTCGCATTTTTTCCCTGTCCTTCGGATAGGTGAAATAAAAGCCACTATATAAAACAGCACATATAATCCATGGGATCGGAATCGTCCAAAACATTGCGGTTGCCAGGTCAATCTTATCGGCAATCAAGCCAAAAATTAGGGCGACTATAGCCGCAAAACCGTTTTCGACAAAAACCGCTAACGAGAAGGCAGTTGCCCGAAGTTCCGGTGGTACAACGGCGGCCATCATTGGCTCTTTTGAACCTTTTCCGGGCCAGCTAATCAAAAGGCCGATAAAGAAGCAGAAAGCGGTTAAAGCAGGAATGCTCCAGTTTGAGGTTGAAGTCAAGAGAATTATCGTCAGGGGAATCCCAAAAATTACTGATAATTGCCCAATAAAAGCTCTGCCATATTTCGGACTCTTTTGGTCTGCCCAATCTCCGATATAGCCGCCAATTACGTTGCTGAGGGCAGTTCCAACCAACATTAGACCGAAAACCAAAGGTGCTTGTTGCGGACTTAGTCCTCGTTCTTCAACCAACCACAAAATCAAGAACGCTCCCATAATAACCCAAGGCATCGATCCTGCCAGTCCCTGCAAGATAGCAACTTGAATGGTCGGAATTTTTAATACCTTGCGCATATCATCAAACTTAACTTTATAATTTTCTGCTTGCTCAAAAGTAAGCTGCCCTTTCATTTCAGGCTCAGACCCACCGCGAACAGGTTCATCAACAAAAATTAGAATGACAATACCAGAGATTATGCTTGCAATACCGAGAATAATGAAACCCCTTCGCCACAATTCAGGGGTTGCCAATTGCCCCAGACCCAGGGTAAAAATGATGATTCCCAGGACCCCTACCCCTTCCAAATAACCAAGCATTCTCCCCCGAATTTTCGGAGCAAAAGTGTCCGCCATGATGGAAAAGGTAGCAGGCATTAAACAACCCAAACCAATCCCGGAAATTACTCTAACGACAAGCAACTGACCGAAGTTCTGGGTCAGGCCAACCATAATTGTCCAAATTCCCCAAAAACCAGTTCCCCAAAAGAGAATTTTCTTACGTGAGTATTTGTCCGACAGAAAACCCCAGAATGGGGAACTCAACGATTGAAGCAAACTGCGCACAAATGTAATCCAGGAAAGATTTCCGATGCTCAAGCCCCAAATCTGTCGCAAAATCGGGCTAAAAATTGACATCGCCTGAGCTTCGCCTTGGTCTACAAAATATCCTAAAGAAAGCGCAAACAAATTTTTTAACTTTTTCGGTTGTTTAGTGGGGTTTTGAATTTCTGAGTCCATAACGGGTCCCTCGCTTTTTTCTTAAATTGTACCCCTTGTTATTGCAAAAATGTCAACATCTTTCATACTTTAAAGCATTTTTTGAGATATTTCGGTAAAATTCAGTCACAACCATAAGAGGAGTTGCCATGAGCAAATTCAGACCAAACCCAAATCCACTTGCACAAACAGAAGCAATTGTAATTTCCGACAAAGTTCGTTTTACCGTTCTGACCAGCCGTTTGATAAGATTGGAATTTGATCCTGATGGAAATTTCGAAAACCGCCCCAGCCTTACCTATTGGTATCGCAATCAACCTGTCCCTGCTTTCACAGTCAAACGAGAAGATAATTGGTTGACAATCGAAACCGACGATCTCATTCTCCATTTTTTTGAAAACAACCGTTTTCATTGGCGTGATCTGTGGATTGAAATCAAAAAGACCGGACAGGAATGGCATTATGGGGATAGAAACAGCCTAAATTTGGGCGGAACCTGCCGCACACTTGATAGCACCGAAGGCGCTGTTCCACTTGAAGAAGGTCTTGTTTCTCTTTCAGGTTGGTCGCTGGTCGATGACAGCCAAACCCCGGTTTTAGATGAAAATTTATGGCCAACGCCTCGAAACAATCCGACTATAAGCAAGGACTTATACTTTTTTGGCTACGCAGATGATTATTTGGACGCAATCCAAGACCATCAGCTCATATCCGGCAAGCCAAATCTGCTTCCACGCTGGTCTTTAGGGAATTGGTGGAGCCGTTATTGGGCATACAGCGATCGTGATTTATTAAATTTGATGGATGAATTCAAAACCAAAGAAGTACCTCTCTCGGTTTGTATCGTCGATATGGATTGGCATAAAACAGTTACCAATAATGCATCTTCAGGCTGGACCGGTTATTCCTGGAACCGCGATCTATTCCCAAATCCGGAGGCATTCATTGAAGAAATTCACCAGCGCAATCTCAAAACCGCTCTAAATCTCCATCCGGCTGAGGGCGTTCATAATCATGAAGATCAATATGCTGAGATGGCGACAAGTATGGATGTCGACCCAACTTCCGGTCAATTCATCCCCTTCGAAATTGCTGATCCCAAATTTGCCAATGCCTATTTTGACGTTCTTCATGTTCCTTTGGAGAAACAAGGTGTCGATTTTTGGTGGATTGATTGGCAACAAGGCAGCAAATCAAAAATTGAGGGTTTAGACCCGCTCTTTTGGCTAAACCATCTCCATAACTACGACCAGGCTAAAAGCGAGGATAAACGCCCCTTTATCTTCTCACGTTGGCCCGGTTTAGGCGGTCAACGCTATCCAATCGGCTTTTCAGGCGATACTGTCGTCGCTTGGTCAACTTTGAATTTCCAACCCGAAATGACCGCAACTGCTTCCAATGTCGCTTATGGTTGGTGGAGCCACGATATCGGCGGACATGCCGAAGGCATTGAAGACGGCGAACTATATTTACGCTGGGTGCAATTTGGCGTCTTTAGCCCGATTTTCCGCCTCCATTCAACCAACAATGAATACATCAACCGCCTGCCTTGGGCTTTTGGTCTTGATATTTTTCAGCTTGCACGCTTTGCAATGCAACTGCGACATCAATTGATCCCATATATTTATACAGCCAACGAAGGCAACGCCCGCACAGGCGAGCCTCTAATTCTCCCGATGTATTACACCTATCCCGAAGAAAGCTCCGCCTATGCCTGCCCTAATGAATACACCTTCGGTCAAAACATATTGCTTGCGCCGATTACAAAACCTGCCGACAATGACACCAACCTCGCTCGTCAGTTAGTTTGGTTCCCGGATGGAGCATGGACAAATTTCTTCACCAACGAAGCTCATCAAGGAAATTCATGGAAATCGCTTTATTGTGACAGAGCCGATATCCCTGCCTTCGTTCCTGACGGGGCGATAATTCCCCTCAATGCTGATCCGGTCAGCAATGGCGTTGATCTTCCGCAGAACTTTCTGGTAAAAGTTTTCACTGGTGAGCAGGGTGAATTTGACTTATATGAAGATGCAGGCGAAGGACAAGCTTATCTGGAAGGACAATTTGCTCAAACCCTGCTCCATCAATCTTTCAACGGAGAATCTCTAAAAATCGTCAAAGAAGCCAGCCGTGGAGATTTCCTAAACAGCCTTCCTGAAAACAGGCTTTGGCAGTTTGAGATAAACAACATTTCTCAACCTTCAAATATTTCTCTGTCTATCGATGGAAAATTACTTGAAGCCGAATATGCTTATGATGAAAAATTAAAGAAATTAACCTTGTCAGCCATTCCCTGTCCCAACGCTTCCAGGATTGAGCTTCATCTTGAGGGTGTTCAAATAGAACGCTTTGAAACGTCGCCGATTGACAGAATCGAAGCCTTACTAAAAGCTTTTCGCCTGCCGACAATCACCAAGCAAGCTTTCAAAAATCGTCTCGAGGAGCTGTTCATCAACCCCACCAAGCTCACTGATATCGCTCACAGTTTTAGCAAAAGCCAACTATTGGCAATCTTTGAAAGTGTTTTTCCGGAAAACTTAAACAAACCGGCTGACGATCTTTACAATGCTTTTGAAGCCATGATGGCTGTTTTGAGAAAATTAAGGGGTTGAGTGGGGCGGAATTTCATTTTCCGAACCATCAGTTGATCCTTCATTTGAAGCCTCTGTCTGAGCATTCTCTTCAGAGGCTTCTTGATTAATTCGCTCTATTTCAACATGCGGTGGCAAATCGAGCATACTCTCATCTAAAATCTTTTGCGGAAAACGCTTTATTTCGTTGGTTGTACGAACAACCTCACGAAGCGTTTCATCCTTGCTGATTTTGCGAATCCATTTGCCCAAATCTTGTCCGGTTTTGACTACTTTGTCTGGACCCAAGACAACAAATGCCAGAACTAAAATCAGGATGACTTCCATCCATCCCAAATTTAAAAAGTTCATTTTACTGCCTATTTTTTAGCTTGATTCTCATCGGTCTTCGTATCGTTTGGCTCTTCAGACGAGCCGTCTTCCGATTTTCCATTCAAACCGTCTTTGAATGCTTTAATCCCGGAACCAAGTTCCCCGCCAATTTTCGTGATTCGACCAACGCCAAACACCAAAAGGACCACGACAAGTATCAATAGTATTTCTGGCCAGTGTAAACTACCCATTTTTCTCCTCTTCTTCCGCCTTTGCTGGCTTCTGCGCCGCTGCGGAAAGCAAAATGCTTAATAAATATAATACAGAAAGTGGAAGCATGAAAATCAACATGTTAATTGGATCGCCGGTTGGCGTGATTACTGCAGCTAAGACAGCAATAGCAATAAGTGCAAACCGCCAACCTTTAATCAGCATTTTGTGATTAACAATTCCAGCTTTCGCTAAGACAAAAAATACCAGAGGCAATTCAAAACTGACTCCGATCCAAAATAAGAGGTTCGTCAAATAGCTTATATAAGAATTCAAACGAAGGCTCGTTGTAACATCCAGTATCTCTTGAAAAAAACTAAGAGAAGCCGGTAACATAACAAAATAAGCAAAAGCTACTCCGGTCAAAAAGAGCAAAACCGCAAATGGTATAGCCCAATATATCGACTTACGTTCTTTCGGTTTCAAGCCCTTGCTAATAAATTTGAAGAGTTGATAGACCACCCAGGGCAATGCGATAATCAAGCCCATCAACAGCGCAAGACGCATATAAACTGACATGCTTTCGGTAACTTCGATCACATGCAAGTTTTGTAAACCTCCAACGGGAACTGTCAGGAAGGTCAAAGCCGGTTTTACGAAAAATATTGCCGCAATCACACCGACAATTAAGCCAGCCAAAGACATCATCAAAGTACGTCTAAGCTCTTCCAAATGTGCGGTTAACGGAATTTTTTCTTCTTCGTCTGCCATTGGAATCTTCGCTTGTTTATCTGCATCCATAAAGCTATCAGTCAACGTTCTTGATTTTAAGCAAACTTAGCTTAAAACCACCCGTCGAAAATGCTCATAATAAAGCTCATCGCTCTCAGTGCTCATGATTCGCCGCTCGTTCCATTTTTGCTCAAAAACCGAGGGGTCACCAATTTGAGAAACATGCTCCTTCAAAGCCTTGATTCGCAAATCCCAATAATCAGAAACATCAAGAATGATATTAGGGTCTACCGTCAAGCTCATCCAGACTTCGCGAATCTTTGTCACCTTCAAACCTGCTTCAAGTTGCTCCGGATAAAAAGACGCATTCCCTGCAGCAGGAAAAACCGATTCGATCGTTAGCAAACCTGCAGCCCGATGGTCAGGATGGTTGACATAAAAGAGATGAAAAAAGGTTTGCGGGTCGCTGCTAACCACAACATCCGGTTGACGTTTGCGCAATTCAGCCACTAACTGTGCCCGATTTTCAACGCTCGCTTCAAGAAATCCGTCTTGGTGATCCAAAAAATCAACCGACTCCACGCCCAAAACTTTAGCCGCATTATTTTGTTCGCGCTTCCGAACATCCTTCAGTGCTTCCGTATCCGGAAAAGCTTCGCTAACGCCTCTTTCGCCTTTAGTAAGCAAGAGATAGCTAATTTTGTGCCCCTGTGCAGCCCACATCCCAATTGTTCCGCCCATAAAAAATTCCGGGTCATCAGGATGAGCCAAAATCACCAAAATATTCATCGGCTTCTGCCATTCGTTGAATTTTATAGGCTTAATTGCCTTAGTTTCCATCTTAATTTTCTTTCTTGTTCCCAAAATTTCGTTTATTCCTGCGATTATTGGGACGATTCTTATCATTTCGTTTTGGGGTTTGCGCGATTGCCTTGCTCTCTTCTGACGAATTGTCTTTATTCTCATTTAGCACCGGATTCGCATTGTAGTTCGATTTGTCCTTTGAACCCCGGTTTTTATCTCGGTTTTGGCGATTTTGAGAACTTTGCTTCTCTTTGCCCTGTCTTGGGTTTTGGTCAATCCGGACAATTTCAACATCTTCATCTGTGCTGAGAGCTTCTTCGGTCTTAATAGGGATCGGAGCTTTTTCTTCCATCACGCCTGATTCCAATTCGGAACGTTTAATCTCACGCTGTCCGACCTCAGGAATATAAACCATGACCGAATCCGTCAAAGGCAAAACCTGAGTAACTTTACCCTCGCCCAAAGGAGTTTGAATCACCTTCTTAACTTTCGGCAAGTTTTTGCGCATCTCTTCGTAATTTTCGTGCTCATAAGCCAAACAACAGCGCAAGCGTCCACAAATACCGGTTATTTCGGATGGCGTCAGTGAGACATTTTGTGATTTTGCCATTTTGATTGAAATCGAACTAAAATCCGTCAAAAAGCGTGAACAACAGCGCTTTTCAATTCCACAGGCACCCAGCCCGCTGATTTCTTTGGCGATATCGCGCGGACCTACCTGACGAATTTCAAGCCGGGAGTCAGGATACATCGGTGCTGCTTCCCGAATAAAATTTCGCATATTGAAATTTGGTACGTCATCATAACTCAAATATAGTGTCAGCCGGGAAGAATCGAAAGAAAATTCTGCGTCCAAAGCTTTGACGCCTTCATATTCAGAATCAGTTTTTTTTAGGAATTCCTGCGCCTTCTGTAGGGCTTCGCTTTCTTTTTCCTTAATCATGTCGCGTAAAATCAGATCGCGTGAAGTCGCTTTTCGTTCAACAGACTGAATTTCTTGTTCCGCAATCGGTTTCGTATCCGTAGCCGATACAACACCAATTTGTTTACCTCGGGCAGTATTTACGATAACATAATCCCCGGTTTGAACCTCTATATCATCCGGTAAAGCAAAATTATATGATTTACCGACAGGTTTAAATTGAACTCTGATCAGTTTTTGAGTAAGCATAATAAAAAATTATATCACTCCGCCTGGCTCTTTTTGTACGCCGCTTTACTGGCTTCCGCCGCTATGTTGCGTGCAATCTTGACCAAGTCTTCGCCAACCGGACTTAATGGATCTTGTTTTACCACCGGCAAACCATTATCATTTCCAAAACCAACCTTCGCATCAATCGGTATACTGCCCAGAAATTCCGTTCCAACCATTTCTGCCAAACGTTCTCCGCCACCATTTCCAAAGATATATTGGCGACTTCCATCCGGCATTTCTAAATAAGCCATGTTTTCAACGATTCCAAATATCGGTATATCCAGCTTAGCAAACATATTGACTGCACGATGAGCATCATCAATCGCCATTTCTTGCGGTGTACTAACAATCACCGCCCCGCTGATTGGCATTGACTGTGCCAGCGAAAGCTGTACATCACCGGTTCCTGGCGGCAGATCGACCACTAAATAGTCCAAATCGCCCCAATCAAAGTCTGTGAGAAATTGTTGAATCGCTGAATGGAGCATTGGTCCACGCCAAATCAATGCTTGACCGGCCTGTACCATAAAACCAATCGAAGCGACTTTCAAACCGTAGATCTCAGCCGGCAACATTTTTTTGCCAAAGGGTTCGGGCAGGCTATCCAATCCAAGCATTCGCGGAATATTCGGACCATAAATGTCAGCATCCAGCAAACCAACCCTGGCACCGTCATTCGCAAGACTCAGGGCAACGTTGAGTGCAACAGTGCTCTTGCCAACCCCACCCTTACCCGAACCAATCGCAATCACATGCTTAAAGCAGTTGCCTGCAAGGTCAAGTGTCTTCGGTGTTTGAACTTTGGAAGTCATGTCAATAATCACTTCCTTGGCTTCGGTCATCGAATAGACCGCGCGTCTGGCGTCATTTTCAATTTTCCCTTTGAGGGGGCAACTTGGCGTAGTAAGTACGATTGAAAAGTTGACCATGTCATTCTCAATTTTGATATCTTTAATCATTTTTAAGCTGACTAAATCACGGCCCAAATCTGGATCCATAACCGTGCTCAGAGCATTGAGTACTTCTTCGTTTGTAATCAAGAAAATCACCTCTTGTTTTTTCTTTTATTCTAAAGTCTAAACAAAACTTTTTCAAGCTTTCAAAGAACCCTCTTACTCAACAGTAACACTCTTTGCCAAATTCCTTGGCTGATCAACGTCCAATCCGTGCAAAGTGGCAATATGATAGGCAAACATTTGCAGCGGAATAACATTCACAACCGGACTCAACAACCAGGGTGTTTCCGGAACCCAAAATACATCGTCTGCCAGCCCTGAGATAAGCTCATCTCCCTCAGTTGCAACTGCCAAAACTTTCCCGCTGCGCGCTTTCACTTGTTCAATTTGGCTAATCATCTTGTCATACCAGCGATCTTGCGTTGCAATCGCAACAACCGGCAAATCTTCATCAACCAAGGCAATCGGACCGTGTTTCATTTCTCCCGCAGGATAGCCTTCTGCATGGATGTAAGAGATTTCTTTCAATTTCAAAGCACCTTCGTAAGCAATCGGCATGTTCACACCACGCCCCAAATATAAAGCACTTTTCATATCCTTGTATTTATTAGCAATTTCCTTTACTTCTTCTTCCCTTTCCAGAGCTTTTTCAACCAAAGTAGGAACAACCAATAAGTCTTTCACTAAATTAATGCGATTTTCTGAAGATAAATTGCCTCTTAAATCTGCCAGATAAACCGCCATCATATATAGATCCATAATCGGAGCAGTAAAGGCTTTTGTCGACGCCACCCCAATTTCAGGGCCCGTCTGCATCGAGATGCAACCGTAGGCACTCCGCATTGCCTGCGAACCGATTGCGTTGACAATCGACCACAATGTCGCACCTTTACTGCGTGCTTCTTCCATCGCCGCAAGCGTGTCAGCAGTTTCACCGGATTGAGAAATCGCCAAAACCACCGTTCCCGGTTCTATTATCGGGTCCGCGTAGCGAAATTCTGAAGCAACCACTACCTCAACCGGAATCCTTGCGATTGTTTCAATCAGGCTTTTCCCGACCATACCCACATAGGCCGCCGTTCCGCAAGCGGTGATGATGATTTTCTTGATTTCCTTCGCCTTTATTTCATCTAAATTCAAGCTCGGTAACATTATTGAATGATTTTCATAATCAATTCTTCCGCTTAAGGTATCAGACAACGCCCTTACTTGTTCGTGGATTTCTTTTTGCATAAAATGGCGATATTTACCTTTTTCAGCAGAGATCGGATCCCAGGGAACATCTTGAATTTCAGCGCTTACGACTTGGCCATTCAAATCTGAAACCTTGAAGCCATCTCGTTTTACCACAGCGAGCTGACCGGATTCCAAAAAAACCATCCTGCGCGTATGGGCAACAATCGCCGGAATATCACTGCCGATATACATTTCGTCTTCGCCAATTCCAATCGCCACACCCCCGGCATTGCCCAGGCGAGCTGCGACAAGTTTATCCGGCTCATTCGTCGACATCACGACCATGCCATGAGAGCCTTTTAACATCGCCATCGTTTTTTGGACAGCAGTGGTCAGGTCTTCCGTTTGGCCATAAAAAATTTCAATCAGGTTAACTATTGTTTCGGTATCTGTTTCTGATTTAAATTCAATCCCCTCTGATACAAGTTCCTCTTTCAACGAAAGATAATTTTCTACAATGCCGTTGTGAACCAAAACGATCTTTCCGGATGCGCTCAAATGAGGATGCGCGTTTAGTTCGCTCGGTGCGCCATGCGTAGCCCAACGAGTATGCCCAATGCCGGTTGTGCCGTAAACCGGTTTCTCCTTAATCAAATCTTCAAGTGCTTCCACTTTCCCTGCAACCCGTCGAACTTCAATATTTCCATCCTGAAGAACAGCTAAGCCTGCCGAATCGTATCCACGATACTCAAGTTTTTTTAATCCATCAACGATGATAGAACTTGCATTCTGTCCGCCGATGTAAGCAACAATTCCACACATAAGTGCTCCTAATCTTGTTTAGTCATGGAAAAAGAGTTTTGTGAACCCTGGAGGCATCCGCCGATTTTTCGATTTTCCTGAACAATGCCAGTTAGTCTCTTCTCCGAAGAGAAACCTCCCACCTCGTCACTTACCTCATACGTGGGCAAGCCAGGCGCTTAGTTTTCCAATTTGCCTAATTATACTTTATCGTCAAATCCTTTATAAAATGCTGTCCAAATGTTTTTGTAATCGAAATGTAAGTATGTTTCCATTGTGAAATGAAACGTAAGACTTAAATTAATTAAGAGATATCTTTCTCAAAACTTCAAATTCTTGTTGATTGATTGGCTTTTTGTATAATTCATTCACTAACCATAAGCCACTTTCTTTGATCTTTTCTTTAGTCGAAAAATTACCTAACCAATTTGAAGAAGGCTTACATTCAGAACACAATGAAACCGTTGATATAATCCTTGATTCCCAAAGCAACCTTTCTTCTTTGTTATTCATTTCGAAAACTACAAAACTAAAATTTTCTTGAATGTATTGACTAACTTGGTTTTCAATTATTGCTTGTTCGTCAAAATTTATCAAGTGAGCATATTTCAATTTTGCTTCTCTGGTTGTTAAATCTAATTCCCATTTATCTAAAAAAGGATTCTTTGCTTTATTCAACAAAGCCCTTCCAATGTTTTTCCTGAAAATGCTTCGATCTTTATTTTGATCAATGAAATGTTGTTTAAGCCTCGACCTAAGTTGATTGCTTCCTGTATGCGTTCCAGCTCTAACAATCCGGTCAGCGCCATGAGCTTTTTCTGTAGACTCAAACAAAATATAAATTCCATTCAAAGGAATATTTTCTTTAGAAAATGGGAATCTATATCGATCAAGCCCATTAAATAGTGAATGTAATTCAAAGCAAAGTTCACTCAAGAGGTTCTCTTTTTTAATTCACTTAATTGTTGCCCAAAGCTGAAACCTTCAAAGGGCACTTCATAATTTGGTAATTTTTTAATTAAATATTTGCGATAATTATTACCTGCAAGAAAAATGAATAAGTCTTTCTGTAAATCGCACTTCTTTTCTAACTGTTCCAAAACCGCTTCAGCCCAATTTTGCTTTGCTGCTTCGCTCATCTTGTTTAATGTGGCTTCATAAGGTTCAATCTTTTGTTCTAATTCCAACAAACCGTACTTTGCCGATAAAATAAATATTTCATCAGGCTTAATTTGTCTTGCAAATTTCAAATTGTATCGAAACAAAGAGCTAATATATAAATCTTTTGCTTTTGCTTTGTGCGGAAGCTTGGTTTTCACACAGGAAATTAAAACAATTTTTTTCATTTTAAACTTTACCTTTCTGATAAACCAAAATGCTCGCGAAGTGCTTGGTAATCTTCTGGCGTGTCGATATCCTTAGCCATCCAATCATCAAGCCAGACTAAAGTTGTGTGGGGAGTTTCGGAGATAATCTGCCTGCCACCGCTGTCTCCTGCCAACTTTTCAAACAACGGAAAACTTGATTTCGGAAAATAAACCGGATTTGCCCGGCGGTCATTAATGATTGGTGTAACCGCTTTCTCGCTCCGCAAACCTTCTTCCGCAACCGCCCGAATCAAATTTACCGAGAGCTGCGGTTGGTCACAAAGTAAAAAAAGCACTCCTTCAACATCATCGACAATCGCTTTCATCCCGGCTTTAAGTGAAGTGCTTTGCCCGTTCTCGTAATCACGATTAATGACTACAGTAAGCCTCTCATCAGTCAAACTTTCGCGGATTGCTTCGGCATTTGCCCCCAAAACGACAACAACAGGGTCGAGACCGGCCAAAAAGGCTGTCTCGACCACAGTATTCACGAAATTCTTATCGCGCCAAGGTAAGAGCTGCTTAATTTCACCAAAACGACTGGCTTTTCCAGCTGCTAAGATGATACCGGCAACTTTTCCCTCAGCCAAATTTACTCGTAATCCCAAAATCCGACTTCGGAACTCGGCAATTTTCCTAAGCCACGTAAAACTGCCTCATCCGTCAGCGGGAATTGCTTAAAGCGCACACCTGTTGCCTGATAGACCGCCTCGATTACACCCGGCGCAAAAGGCAAATATGGCATTTCGCCCACACCTCTTGCTCCAAAAGGCCCAATCGGGTCTGCCAGTTCCATGATAACCGGGCGCGTCTTTTCGGGAATATCTCTCACGGTCGGAATCAGATATCGTGAAAGTCGGTCAGTCAGAACTTTGCCATCTTTCTTCTTCCAATCTTCAAGCAAAGTATAACCGGCTGCCTGAACAACCGCACCTTCAATTTGACCTTCCACCAATTGCGGATTAATTGCTCTGCCAACGTCATCAACGCTGATTACTTCTTTAATGTGAACTTCACCGGTTCGGGTGTTGACCTCAACCAAAAAAGCCTGGGCCACGTAGCCATAAGCAAAATTCGGGTAAGAATGCCCATCGACTTTATCCAAAGGAGTCGTCGCTGGAGGGCGATAGACAAAGGATCCGTAAGCCGGACGGTTGCCTTCTTCCCATTTTCCAAGAGCAATTTTCGCCGCTCCGAGAATAGAATTCCCAGCCATAAAGGTCATCCGAGAGGCAGAAACACTCCCTGCATCAAGCGAAGTAGCCGTATCAGAATAGAAAGTTTGAATTTTGCTTAACGGAATATCCAGTGCCTCAGCAGCCATCTGCGCAAAAGCAGTATGCGATCCTTGTCCGACTTCAGCACCGGCATGGTATAGCTTTGCAACTTCAATCTCCTGATCACCTTCCAAAATTATTGTACAGCCACAATTCTCAGGTGCCCCATAGGAGAAACCAACATTCTTATAACTACACGCCAAACCCCAGCCCGATTTGATATCCGGATTGTCATTCACCGGTGCAATCGGCCGTTTCCAGCCTTCAGTGGTTTTCTTCCAACCGGCTTCAATCGCACAACGTTCGGTTACTTCACGAATCGTTACTCCCGGTGGAATAATCGTCCCGAAAGATATGAGCGAGCCTTCTTTAAACAGGTTCTTGAAGCGAAGTTCTACCGGGTCCATATCCAGGGCAGCCGCCAGTTTATCTATCTGCGATTCAGCCATGAAACAAGCCTGTGGTCCGCCAAAACCGCGGAAAGCACCGGCAGGCACATCGTTCGTATATACACAATAGGAATCGGTCGAAACGTTCAATATCTCATAAGGTCCGGTAGCCAAAAGTGTGGCATTCCCCAAAACCTTGTTCGAAGTAAACCAATATGCACCGCCATTCGCCCAAATTTCACAACTTGCGGCAATAATTTTGCCATTCTTTTTCGCGCCCCATTTGGCTTTCATCGTATAGGCATGCCGTTTAGCATGTCCCCACATCGATTCTTCACGCGACCATACAACTTTCACCGGCCGGTCAATTCCTTTTTCGTGCAAACGCAATGCTGCCAGGCCCAAAATAATTTGAACCGACATATCTTCACGTCCACCGAAGGCACCGCCAATTGCCGGATAGATAATTCGGATTCTATCATTTGGCAAGCCCAGAGCATGAGCTGTTTGTGCCTG
>Ga0265295_1006660_pt1 | contig 13851 bp, 13 predicted proteins | sample Munlansysbiofilm_FD_192503 | JGI IMG/M metagenome (GOLD analysis project Ga0265295, IMG submission 192503) | Leachate microbial communities from a municipal landfill in Southern Ontario, Canada - Methane capture system biofilm | ecosystem: Engineered > Solid waste > Landfill > Unclassified ... | reverse complement strand
AACATACCTCTGGGGGAGAAGATTCATCCAGATTATCACAATAACGACGCTCTGGAGCATGATGAATTGGCAGGATCTCAGCATTTTACCGTCCCGCCATCACGTTTCACCGAGGCTTCATTGATCAAAGAACTGGAAGCAAAAGGAATTGGCCGCCCTTCCACCTATGCTGCGATCTTGGGTACCATACGCAACCGGAAATATGTAGTTCTGGAAAAGAAGAGCTTTGTTCCCACCTCGCTTGGCAATGATGTGAATCACTTCCTGGTGGAGAAGTTCAACAATCTCTTCAACGTCAAGTTTACTGCCAGTATGGAAGACAAACTGGATGAAGTGGAATATGGCAAAGTGATCTGGCATCAATTGGTGCAGGATTACTATGATGAAATGCAGAGCTTGATTAAAAAAGTGGACGTAAAAAAAGAGAAAAACGCCCTCATTGAAGAAACCGATATAGTATGTGATCTGTGTAAAATCGGCAATATGATTGTCAAACGCAGCAGAAGTGGGGAGTTTCTCTCCTGCAATCGCTATCCCGAGTGTAAGAACAGCAAGAGCTTCAAACGCACATCCGATGGCAAAATCGAGATTGTTGTTCCCACTACTCTCGAAGAAAATTGCCCAACCTGTGGTAACCCCCTGGTGGAACGAACCGGGAAGTATGGCGCTTTCATCGCCTGCTCCACCTATCCCAAATGCAAGTATTCCCGTCCTAAGAGCACTGGAATCAAATGTCCTGAGTGTGGGAAGGGAGAAGTAACCGCACGTCGCAGTAAGAAAGGCAGCCCATTTTATGCCTGCACCCGATATCCGGATTGCAAATGGATTTCCAACGACAAACCGGTCGTCACTGAGTGCCCCAATTGTGGGAACAGCTATCTGGTTGAGAAGTATTCCAAGGACAAGGGGCACTTCTTGCAGTGTCCCAAGTGCAAACACGTTGTGGAGTAGATCAAAATGCATCTCACCGATGGGCTAAAAAGCGCTTTAATCAGCATTGCGTCTCACAAATTGCGCAGCGCTTTGACCACCACCGGGATTGTGATTGGGGTGATGGCAGTAGTCACGATGTTTTCCAGTGTTTACGCACTGAAACAGCTTATCCGAACTAATATGGAGGGCATGGGATGGAACAATTCGCTGCTGATCTATCCCGGAAGCGGAAACTCATATGGCAGTGAAAATGATCCAACCATCAAGCGGCGGGCAGCACAGAATGTTCATCCCCTCAGTTATGACGATTATCTGGCTCTCAAAGATTATCTCAAATACAAAAGCATCTATGGAGTTATCGAAAGCAATAGCCTGATTCGCATGGGTAACAAAGATAGCTCCGTGCGTCTGAGAGCAACTGAGAATGAATTCTTTGCCGTAAAGCAATATGACATCTCGAAGGGAGCTATGTTTAACCAGGTGGAAGCGGACGAGGGTTATCCCGTTGCAATCCTTGGTTATCTGTTTGCCGATGAATACTATCCGGAAAAAGATCCCATCGGTGAAATCCTGGTCTTGGGAAATCACCGCTTCCGGATAATTGGCGTTCTTGGTTCTGATAAACTAAATCAGAACGAAGGTATGAATTTCAACACCTGGGAACGCCAGGAAGATCTGCGCTCGGTCTATATCCCCCTGCGTTACGGTGCATATTATCTGGGCTCACAAAAGGTTATGTCCAATATCTACCTGCAGGCTGCTGATAATGATTCTTACGCTCTGCTCAAAACTCAAGCCCGGCAGTTGTTGCTTGCTCGTCACAACATGTATCCCAATTTCAATTTCGCAGAAGTTGGAGCCTTCATGTTGAACATAACTGCAGAGATCGAAAAGCAGATGCACAAATGGAATGTCACTCTCTTTGCCATAGCTTCCATCGCTTTGTTGGTTGGAGGGGTGGGCTTGTTTTCCACACTTCTGATCTCCATCCAGGAACGGATGAGTGAAATAGGGATCAGAAAGAGCATCGGTGCGACGGATCGCGATATCTTCTTCTATTTTATCCTGGAAGCACTTAGCCTTGCATTACTGGGTGCGGCCATGGGTATCGGCATTGCCTGGTTGTTGGTGTTTTTTATGGGAAAGGCTTTACATATTCCGCTATTCATACCCGTGGCCGGAGTCATTGTTGGTTCAGCCTTCTCAGCCCTTATCGGATTTGTCTCTGGCTTGTATCCTGCCATCAAAGCTGCCCGCATTGATCCCATCAAGGCTATCTATTACCGGGATTGAACGATAGTTATCTTTCAACTTGGACGCCGATTCCATCCGGGTATTTTTTCGATATCTGAAATGTGCATTTTTGCTTGAAGCTCCTGCTTACTCCAGGATTTCCAAACTCACCAGGCATGGTGTATCCTCCATAGAGAATCGTTTTAATCCTCTTTTTTTGATGTGGGCCTGGTAATTCCTCAAGATCAAGTATCTCAATCTTCTCGGCTACCCAACTAACCGCTTTGCTGGGCACACTCAAGTCCTTGCACGAAAACTGTGAATTGACATACTCCAGCACTGCCTTGTTAATTTTGGGATCTACAATCGGATCCTGTTTTATCCTGAGCATTGGCAAACCATAGGTGTAGATTGTTGCAGATAAAAGAACGATCCCACAAATCCAAAGAATCTTTTTGAGCATGTGTAAATAAACTCCTTATATTGAATTGTTGGCTCAACTTCCTTAATTGATTCTATCCAGTAAATTGCAGATATTTGTCAAGACATATGTCGGTGAAAAGGCTGATCATATTCTTGTGATAATCATCTCAGATCCCAGTTCATCCTCATTAGTTGCCGTCACGATGCGGTTACAATGCCGTTACTTTTGTGACCACAAGGTAACGGCATCGTGAGGACAATGAATGGGGACGCCATAAGAAATCCCTGTTGCCCGATCCAGGGAACTGCATAGCTTATCAATAAACCAGAAGAGGAGATAACCATGAAGAGAATGATTGTTCTATCGATAATGCTGCTCAGTTTGGCGATAATCTATGCCCACCCGGCGGGGAACTTGGCGATCAAGTATGATATGAAATCGCAAATGCTGGAGCTGAATTATGCCCACAAAGTCAAAGATGCTGCTGATCATTACATCAATAGTGTGAATGTATTGGTGAATGGGAAAACCGTATTAACGCATACTCTTAGTTTGCAGGAAAGTACCGAAGGTGGAATCCTCAGTTACAAATTGCCGGCCCTTAAAGCAGGTGACAAAATAAGTATCAGCACTCAATGCAATAAAGGCGGAAAAAAATCTGCTAATCTAACCTTGAAATAGTCCTCTACCAGGAAGCCTAAAGGACAATCTACTGCCTGTTCAAGGTGGGGATTGTCCTTTATGTCATATGCTATCAATATGATGCGGTACCTGAAGAAATAGTGTCGTTTTGGGCATACCCATGAAATGCCTCAAATGTAATCTCCATCTCACGAGACTCGTGTTATTTCATTTCATTCTGAAACTGGTAAAAAAAGTTTTGGCTTTCATTAATATTGCATTATAGTATAAGGATGGGAGGAACAGCTAATGAAACTCAGTATAGTTGTTTTTAGCACCCCAACTTGTTCGTGGTGCAGAAAGATAAAGGACTACTTGAAAGCCAATGGCTTTTCATATAAGGATATAGATGTTTCCAAAGATAGTCGCGCCTTAGCTGATATGATCAGGAAGACAGGTCAGCAGGGTGTTCCACAGACATGGATCAACAACCAGCCAGTGATTGGCTTTGATAAAGCCAAGCTTGACCGATTATTAGGAATAAAACCATAGAAAGTAAAAGGAGAATGAAAATGACAAACAACTCAACCAAATTCCACGATCTCATCACCCGCTTACAGGTGGTTCTCAGTGAGATTGATTACACTCAGAAGGCCTGTCTTCAGGCAGGTAGAATGGAATGCATGTTGCTGAACTACCTTTACAAAACAAAGGCACCCGCCAACATGAATGAACTTGCCAAAGAACTCAATGTGTCCCATAGCAGGGTTACCCGCATCATGGACAACCTTGTAAACAAACAACTGGTTACCCGTAAACCATCGGAAGACGACCGCAGATGCTGGTTTGCAATTATCACAGACAAGGGCATGAAACTCGCTGAAAACAGCCAAAAGACCGTTCTGGATCAACAAGATAGTATCGTTGCCAAGCTTCCCAAAAAAGATATCGATGATATCTACAAAGCCCTCAAAGTCTATGTTGACAAATATGAAGAGGTGTTGAAGGAAACTTACATCGAGGTCTGATATGACTACAGTTACTACCAAGTGGACTGGTGATATGAGTTTTGATGCTCTGGTAACGGGGCATCATATCAAGATGGATGTCACAAAGGAATCCGGGGGGAATGATAGCGGAGCTCGCCCGAAAGCAATGCTGCTGGCAGCGCTGATGGGATGTTCCGGGATGGATATTGTATCCATACTTAAGAAGATGAAGCTTGAGGACTACAGATTTGACATGCAGGCAGATGCTCAGACCTCTGAGGATCACCCTATGGTGTATACCAACATCAATCTGCAGTTCATGTTTCAAGGTGATGCATTACCTGAGGAAAAGATTCTTAAGGCTGTCGATCTCTCTACTGAGAAATACTGTGCTGTAAATGCCATGCTGAAGAAAACTGCTAAAATCAAGGTACAGGTTTTTATCAATGGCAAAGAGGTCAATCAATGAGATACATACTATTAACTGCAATGATACTGTTTGTGGCAGTCTTGGGCTGCACACCTGTTCCGAAAGAGGAAGTGCCTTCAGATCCACAGATTGAGAATACTGCTTCCAACTCTGATGATTATGTACCTGGTACCTGGATTGAAAACTGGAACCTGGCTATTGCCAGCGCAAAAGAACTCAATCGTCCAGTGCTGGTAAACTTTACTGGTTCGGATTGGTGCATCTGGTGTATTCGCCTATCCAAAGAAGTGTTTACCAAGGATGAGTTCATCGATTACGCAAAGAACAATCTGGTTCTGCTAAAACTGGATTTCCCGCACAAACTGCAACAAAGCGCTGCCCTGAAACAGCAGAACGACACTTTGGCAAAGCAATTTGGGATACAGGGATATCCTACAATAGTGCTGGTCAATCAGGAAGGAAAAGAGATTCAACGTACTGGCTATCAACCTGATGGTGCAGCCAAGTATGTTGAGCATCTGCAAGAGATGCTCTCTGAGCAGTCTGTAAAGTAGCAGTTGTGCAGCTCTGATAGCTGGGTGACTGCGATTTGTACAATAATCAAATTACCATCCCAAGAGCCGGTTTCAAAGCCGGCTCTTGCAATTATAAAGTATTTATGACTATTGCTGGAAGGCACAAGATCCGATGTCTTGATACTACGTTGCATGAGCATGGCCTTTCTGATAAAAAGGACTTGACGAAATCTCCCCTGCTTAGTCAATGAAATTCAAGAACAAAGCCGGAGTACGAGATGAGTACAACACCCAGAGGAGAAAGGTCCATCATAGCCCTGGTGGGTCGTCGAAATGCTGGAAAATCAAGTTTGATAAATGCCATAGTGGGACAGGAGATTGCGATTGTATCTGAAATCCCTGGCACCACAACCGATCCAGTGGATAAGCATTATGAATTACTGCCATTGGGACCGGTTACCTTTTATGATACTGCTGGAGTTGATGATAAGGGTGAACTGGGTGATAAAAGGGTCGCTTCTACCCGCAAAATCCTGTATCGGGCAGATATCGTATTGTTTGTAAACGACGGCAGTGATTTTGATAAACATGAAATCGATCTGCTGCAGCGAATCGAGGAGATGCAGATCCCCACTTTGATGGTCTTCAACAAGAGCGACACCCGCACTGCGGCAACTTCAAATCTTGACTATTGCCTGGCTCATAAGATCGATTATTGCATTGTTTCAGCTAAGAACAATGATGGCATCAGAGAAGCGAAAGAAAAGCTTATTCGCCTGGCGCCGAAGTATTTGAATGAAGACCGGGTTATCCTTGGTGACATGCTGAAGGGCAAATCAAGGGTGATCCTGGTGTGTCCCATCGATAGTGCAGCACCCAAAGGTCGCCTTATCCTGCCGCAGGTGCAAGCAATCCGGGATATCCTGGATCATGACGCAATTGCGATCGTGGTCAAAGAAACCGAACTCAAGGATGCACTGGCAATGCTGAGCGATCCAGCAGATATGGTGATCACGGATTCCCAGGCTATCGCTCAGGTCAATCAAGAGACACCTGAACACATTGAGCTCACGACCTTTTCGGTGTTGTTTGCCAGATATAAAGGAGAACTGGACCTTCTGCTTTCGGGGATTCAAGCCATTGATAAACTCAAGGATAATGATCGAGTGTTGATCGCCGAAGCGTGTTCTCACCACGTTCAAGAGGATGATATCGGGCGCGTAAAACTTCCCAGGTGGTTGCGTGAATACACTGGAAAGGAACTTGAGTTCGATACATTTGCCGGACATGACTTTCCTGAAAACCTTGAGGACTATGCAGTCTGTATTCACTGCGGTGGCTGCATGATCAATGCCATGGAAATGAACCGGCGGATTCTGGAGTGTCACCGCAGGGGTGTCCCTATCACAAATTATGGTTTGACTATTACCAAGGTGCATGGTGCTTTTGAGCGCGCCATCGCTCCTTTGATGAGGGTCAAGAAATGAGTTATCGAGTATCAGTATTACAATATCGTCCCCAGCTATTGAAGGCTGAGGAAAACTTCGCCCGAATCTCGACAATGCTATCAGAGCTTGATACTGATTTGGTAGTGCTTCCGGAGCTTGCTCTCAGCGGATACGTCTTTTCCAATGTATCCGAGCTTCCCCTGGTTGCTGAAAGCATTCCCGAAGGAAGGATTTTCAATGGATTTCGGGATCTTGCCAGGGCACGGAATATGAGCATCGTCTATGGCTTTGCAGAAAGTGCTGGAGATCAATACTACAATAGCTGTGCACTGGTTAATCCGGACGGTAGCTTTTATATCTATAGAAAGATCCACCTGTTCAATCGGGAAAAGCTGTTCTTTAGTCCCGGCAATCGCCCCTTTGCGGTGTTTCCAGGGAAAGGTGGCGTAAAACTTGGTCTGATGATCTGCTTTGATTGGCAGTTCCCCGAATCTGCCCGATCACTTGGGCTTTTGGGAGCTCAGATACTATGCCATCCCTCCAATCTGGTGCTACCCTGGTGCCAGGAAGCGATGAAAACCAGAAGCCTGGAGAATCGGGTGTTTTCAATCACTGCAAATCGTACGGGTACCGAAGTCAATGCTGACCTGAAAGAGTACTTCACCGGGATGAGCCAGATTGTTGGCTGCAAGGGCGAAATCCTCTTGCGCATGAACGAAACTGAAGAAGCTATCTATACAGTTGAGATTGATCCCGATCTTGCCCTCAACAAAGCCATTACGGAGCGCAATAACGCCTATCTGGATCGCAGATTGGACATGTACACTTTATGAAACAAGATACTCAAGGCCGGATCAACTATCTACGCAAGGAAATCAAGCGGCACAATCAGCTCTATTATTCAAAAGCGGAGCCTGAGATCAGTGACTTTGAATATGATCTTCTGGTTCAGGAACTCAAGAATCTAGAAGCCGAAGATTCAATCTTGAACCAAGTGGGCAATGACCTATCCGAGAACGCGAAGACCATTCCTCATAAGCAGCGCATGATAAGCCTTGAAAATGCCTATTCCCTGGCTGAGGTTCAAGCTTGGTGGGATAGGATTACCATAGAGTTGAATGAGCGGCCGGGCTTGTGCCTGGAGCTGAAGATTGATGGCTTTGGGATCAATCTGATGTATCAAAATGGTGCACTTCAATATGCCAGCACTCGTGGAGATGGCAATGTGGGAGAGGATGTAAGCGCCAATTTCAACACACTCAAGGATGTTCCGCATCATCTGGGCTTTACTCAGGAGATAGAGATTCGCGGTGAGATATATATCGCCAAACATGATTTCCAAGAGCTCAATGATCAGCGCGCTCAAGAAGGTGAAAAGCTCTTTGCCAATCCCCGCAATGCTGCAGCAGGATCAATCAAGCTCAAAAGTATCGCGGAATTGGCAAAACGCAAGCTTAGAGCCTTCTTTTATACGATAGGTTACAGCGAGGGCATGCTGCCATTCAGCACCCAAATGGGATTGTTAGATTTCCTGGTTGAACAAGGCCTGCCAGTTGCCACGCACCGGGAGTGTGTGCGAGACTTTGACTCTCTAAGCAACTTCTGCAACCACTATGAAGCCACTCGCGAGAGCATCGAATATGAGATTGATGGCGTTGTGATTAAGGTTAATGATTTTGCCCTTCAGAAGAGATTAGGTTTTACTGCAAAAAGCCCCAAATGGGCAATTGCTTACAAGTTTAAACCAGAAGAAAAGGAGACCACACTCTTAAGAGTAGAGTATCAGGTTGGGCGCACTGGGGCCATTACTCCTGTAGCAATCCTCGATCCTGTACACATCTCAGGATCAACTGTATCACGAGCCACCCTGCATAACTTTGACGAAATCCAAAGGCTGGATTTGCATGAGAATGACCGTGTGAGACTGGTTAAATCCGGAGAAATCATTCCGAAGATACTTTCTATCAATCTGAAGCACCGCAGACAAGATGCCAAACCAGTCGGTTTACCCACTCAGTGCCCAGTATGCGGAAGCCCCCTATCCAGAGAAGAAGATGCCGCTATAGAGTATTGTAGCTCCTCGGACTGTCCGGCACAGCTAACCCGTAGTCTGGAGCACTTTGCCTCGCGTGAAGCAATGGATATTTCTGGATTGGGCTCAGCCCTTATCTCCCGTTTGGTGGGGCTGGGGATCCTAAACCGGATAAGTGACATTTACCGATTGGATTACACAGAGTTGTCAAAGCTGGAGCGCCTGGGTGAGAAATCCATTGAGAACCTAAAATCAGCTATTGAGGAATCAAAGGGCAGAGCTTTCGAGCGTCTTCTTTATGCCCTTGGGATTCGCTTTGTGGGAATTGTCACCGCGAGAAACCTGGCCAGGCACTTTGGTGATATCACAGCATTGATGCAAGCCGAGTCAGAACAGTTGAGTGCTGTTCCTGAAGTTGGTGAAAAGATAGCGATGGCAATCATCAGCTACTTTGCTAATCCCAAGAATCAGGAAGAGATAGCCATGCTTCAAAGCCTGGGCTTATCCTTTGAAAGTCAGAGTATTTCGAGCTCTGGAATCCTTAGTGGTCATAGCTTTCTGATCACGGGTTCCCTACAGAATTACAGCCGAAAAGACCTCGAGGATTTGATAATGCTGAAAGGCGGTAAAATCCTGAGTTCCGTAAGCAAGAATCTTGATTATCTGATCGTGGGCGAGAAACCCGGTTCAAAGCTTGCCAAAGCTCAACAATTGGGCTCGGTGCAAATCATTGACGAGGATACCATTCTGGATATGCTGGAGCCACAGCAATGATCTTAAAACGATATATACTGAAGGAACACATAGCTCCCTTTCTTATTTCCTTGTTGGTAGTCACTTTTGTGCTATTGACTGACAGGATTATCGACCTCTTGAACATGATCATCGAAAAGAAGCTCCCAGTTGGCATAGTCATGGAAGTATTTGCCTTATCCATGCCATACATGCTGGCTTTATCCATTCCAATGGCGGTTTTGGTAGCCACCATCCTTGCTTTTGGCAGAATGAGTGTGGATAGGGAAGTAATCGCGATCAAATCCAGCGGAGTAAACATATACTCAATGTTAGGCCCCTTGTTATTGGCTGGCCTGATGCTTACTGCCACCATGGTATATTTTAACCACTGGTTTTTGCCAGATACCAATCACAAGCTCAAGAACATCATGCTTAAGATCGCTTATTATAAGCCCATGACCATTATCAAGGAAAAGGAATACAACAACTTGCTGGATTATACCATCTGGTGTGCCAGCAATGATGAGGAAGTGCTTGGTGACGTATTGATCTATGACCGTAGCAGCAGTCGTTTTCCCCGAACTATCTTTGCCGAGACTGGCAGAATGATTCAGATGAACAGTGGCAATGCGCTCCAGATCATTCTGGAAAACGGTGAAATGCAGCAACGTAATGAAACAGAGCCAGGTAAGTATCAGAGCAGCAGCTTTGATCAATACATCATCAACGTCCGTGATCTGGGAAACCGCACTGACATATTCGAAACTGGATATCGTAGTGATCGAGAAATGACCTATGGCCAACTGACAGAATCTCTCAGGAATCAAAGCAAAGAGCTAAAGGACAAGCGCGTGGAATTGGCTGATTTGCAAGGCAGAATCCAGGCCGGCTCCTTGCAGGCTGATCCAATCGCTGCCCAGACCGAACAGCGTCGGTTGTATTCGATGCAACAATTGGCTGAAAGCCGCGTCAATGAGCTTGAGAGCAGCGTAAGGGCACTAAAGGTTGAATACCACAAGAAGTTCGCTCTGTCCTTTGCGATTATCATCTTCATTATGATTGGCGTCCCCCTTGGCCTAATGACCAGAACTAGTGGGATTGGGATGGCGTTCAGCGTATCCAGCATCATTTTTCTGATCTACTATGTTGCCTTGAATGGGGGAGAGCAATTGGCCGATAAAGGGATTGTGAATCCATTCCTGTCCATGTGGTTGTCAAACATAGTGTTCTTTATTCTCGCTCTATTCCTGATCTATGGCTCAATCAAGGAAAAACGTATGTTCGATACCCAGGTTTTGATATGGAAATTGAAGAATCTACGCAGAAAGAAGAAAGAGATTCCTTCTGAGGTTGCCTACTGATGAGAAGATTGGATCGATACATTATCAGAGAGTTTCTTCGTACTTTCTTCATCATCTTTTTCAGCTTTGCGGTAGTGTTTATTGTAATTGACGTGATCGACAATTTACCCCGTTTACTTCGAGCTGGTGCCACCTTTGATCAAGGATTGCTGTACTACCTGTTGCGGATTCCGTATCTGGTGGTGCTGACATCCCCGGTAACTGTATTGCTCTCCGGACTGTTCATGATGAACTCTCTAGCCAAGCACAATGAAACCGTTGCTATTCGTGCCGCAGGCATCAGCATCAAACGGGCTATGCTTCCGCTGTTTGGAATCGGATTATTAATCTCAATTTCAGTTGCTGCTATGGGGGAATATCTCCTGCCATTTGCTGAATCCACACGTAGTGAATTGTACAACGTGAAGATCAAGGGTGAACAACCAGAAGATCAGATGCTCAAAGCCCGAATCCATTATCAAGGCACTGAAAACGACTTCTATTACTTCGGCTTTTTTGATGGTTACAAAAACACTCTTCGCGTGATTGATAAGACCAAGATCGATTTTGATACAAAGCAAATCACCGAACGAATCACAGCTGCCAGTGCCCATTGGGATGGGATGAAATGGGTATTGCAGGATTGTGACATCCGCCGGTTTGTGAATGGACGCCAGGTTTATGCAAAGTTTTATCCCAGCACTGATTTAGCGGTTATCAATGTAGAACCCCAGGATTTTGTGCGCATCACCAAGAAGACCATTTCCCTCACATTTCTGGAGTTGCTGGACTATATTGGCAGAATTCAAAAGTTAGGGGAAGATGCCAGCCGGGAGATAGTTGACCTGCACATGAAGGTTTCTTATCCTCTCACCAATCTGATTGTGATCTTCTTTTTCATCCCGATTGCCACAGCTAACATACGTAGTAAAGGCCGGGGATGGATCTTTATGCTGGGACTTCTGGTCTGCTTTTCGTATCTGATCGTGGTTCGCATCAGTCAAAGCTTTGGATACAACAATGTAATCTCACCCGTTTGGGCAGCATGGGCTCCCAATCTTGCCTTTACCCTCCTGGGCTTTGTCTTCCTGCACAAAGCTGAAGTATAATGCCGGGAACATTTGAACAACTCCTTTTTGCCAGGGCTTTTGCCCGGTCAAAACGTTTGCAAAGCCTGATCGGGATTTATGCTGATTACTACCGCTCCCTATCAACCAGAAAAGTTCGAGTACAGCACTATCCGCCGGCCTTGATGATCGAGCCCACGAATATATGCAACTTGTCCTGTCCTCTATGTCCCAGTGGCAATGGGAGCTTGAAAAGAGCCCGGGGGATGATGCCGCTATCCGTTTTCCAGAACATTGTGGATCAAGTATCAAAGCACACCGGAATGTTGATCTTGTGGAATCAGGGGGAGTCCTTTTTGAATCCTGATTTCTACAGCATGATCGAATATGCCAGCTCCCGGGATTTATATACTATGGCTTCCACCAATGCCAGCCTCGAATTGGATCATCGGCGGATTATTCAAAGCGGATTGAGCAAGATCATCGTGTCCATGGATGGTTTCTCGGAGGATAGCTACAATAACTACCGAATAAACGGGAATTACCAATTGGTTCTGCATAACCTGCAGGAATTGATGAGAACTAAACGAGAACTGGGCAGCAAAACCCCAATCGTGATCTGGCAATTCATCATCATGAAACACAATGAACATGAGATTGAACTCGTGAAACAAGCAGCACGAAATATGGGGATTGATAAACTGGAGTTCAAAACCGTGCAGATTTACTCAAAGGATGATCTGCAATATCTTCCCAGCAATCACAAGCTCAGCCGTTATCGAAGTCAGGAAGATGGTTTTGAACTAAGAACCAAACTTCTAAACCGTTGTCGCCGGTTATGGACTCAACCGGTAATCAATTGGGACGGGGAGCTTAGTATTTGCTGCTATGATAAAGACCTCAGTTTTCGCATCGGGAACCTCAAAGATAGCAATTTTTGGGGGCTTTGGACTGGTGATGCCATGAACCGGATGAGGCAAAATGTCCTCTTGAATCGTGCAGCCTATCCGATTTGCCGTAACTGTGGAGAGGGTATCATCCAGAAGCTACATATCTGAATCCCACTGGACATCACGATGGAAAGTGCCGGACAAGTTGTTAGAGTGCATCTCGCTCATTAGTTATCGTCACAATGCCGTTACAATGTGGTTACAAAAGTAACGGCAAGGTGACCGCATCGTGACGATAACTAATGAGGTAAAAGCTTGGTCGGATTGGTCTTCTTCTTGCATGTTTAGATTCTCATTGACAGGCAGATGCAGTTGGAAAAATTGACTGTCTAACCTAAGCTGGAGATACTAATGTCAAAAAAGCTGATCCTGATCTTCCTGCTAATTTGCGGGATAGCGCTATATGCAGACGAAATCGATGATAAGATGCGGGAATTGCAGCGTTTACAAACTGAGCTCGAAAATGCTGAGAAGAAAGCGGCTCAAACTGCTGAACAGAAGAAAAAAGCTGAATCTGAGATTCAACGCACTTCTTCTTTGAAGCGGATTACAGATCAGAACGTGAAGAAATACCGGATGCAAGAACGCGAATTGCGCGATTCTCTCTCAGTAGTACAACAACGCTTGCAGCTTGCTTCAGATCGTTTGGATAATCTGCATCTTGCTCAGAATCAGGAATTGAATGTGCTGCTTAGAGTGGATCGCAGCTACAAATCCCAGGCACTTAATCATCGCGACCATCGTTACCTAAAACATCTGATCGAGCAAAACCGGCGCTCCATCGACATAGTGGAGGGATTCAAAGTATCTTTGGAACACAGCAAGGATAGCACCAGTCGCGAAGCTGCTTTGGTAAATCGGGATTTGCGCAACGAGAATCGCAAGAGCAAAGACTACAACAAGAAGATTTCAAACCTGAATCAGCAAACCAGGAAACTGACCAAAGAAGAGAAGGCTCTACAATCACAGATAAGCCAGCTTCGCAAAGATGCCGCTGCCTTGGAAACTCTGATCAGCCGATTGATGGAGGATTCTGGCCGTACCCCCTCATCCTACCAGTTCACCAAGATCAAGATAGCCTGGCCGGTAGAAGGTAAGATTATTCGCAATTTTGGCCAGGAAACCCGCTCCTAT
>Ga0265295_1006659_pt1 | contig 13853 bp, 7 predicted proteins | sample Munlansysbiofilm_FD_192503 | JGI IMG/M metagenome (GOLD analysis project Ga0265295, IMG submission 192503) | Leachate microbial communities from a municipal landfill in Southern Ontario, Canada - Methane capture system biofilm | ecosystem: Engineered > Solid waste > Landfill > Unclassified ... | reverse complement strand
GGACCTGCCAACGGAATCATTGTTTTTGTTTTAGATATAAAATGATCAATTTCAATTACATCACCAACAGCATAAATATCATCATCACTGGTTTGTAAATATTCATTGACTACGATTCCACCTCGTTGATTGCAAATCAAACCTGCTTCTTTTGCCAGCAAGCTATTCGCTCTGACACCAATTGATAGAATGACCATATCAGTTGAAATCACGTTACCGCTATTTAAAACAACTTCCGTATGATTATTTTCATGCTTGAATTCAGTTACACCATCGTTCAGAATTAAATTTACGCCATTATTTACGATATTTTCGTGTAATAATTGCGCCATTTCAAAGTCGATTGGAGCCATTACTTGATTTTGCATTTCTATCATCGTCACCTTTAATCCCAGACTATGAAGGTTTTCTGCCATTTCTAAGCCAATAAAGCCTCCACCAATGATGGCTGCTTCTTTAATTTTATTGTTTGCAATATACGTTTTTATACTGTCTGTGTCAGGAATATTCCAAAGTGTAAAGATATTATGATTATGAATTCCTGGTATGTTAGGTCGTATTGGTGTTGATCCAGTAGCAATGACTAATTTATCATAGGTTTCCGTAAAAATCGTATTATTTTTAAGGTTTTTAACGGTTAATTCCCTTTTATTTCTATCAATGGCAATCACTTCTGTTAAAGTTTTCACATCAATTTTATAATTGTCTTCCATCTTTTTAGGTGTTTGAAGTAACAGTGACTCGCGGCTTTGTATAACACCACCAATGTAATATGGCAAGCCACAATTAGCATAGGAAATGTACTCCCCTTTTTCCAATATTACAATCTCCATCTCTTCGTCACGACGACGAAGTCTGGCAGCTGTTGTTGCTCCTCCAGCAGCACCACCGATAATTACAGTTTTTTTAATCATAAAGGACCTCCGTGTTTATTCTTTATTGTTACGTTTATTATAACCATAAATCATTTGAATGTATGTGATAAAGTCACAGTAACTCCTTCTTAAATAAAAAAAGCTTTGTATCTACATACAAAGCCTTATTTTTTATTATTATTTAATAACCTTAATAACGTTACCAGCACCAACAGTACGACCGCCTTCACGAATTGAGAATTTTGTTCCTAATTCGATTGCAATTGGGTGAATTAAAGTAACTTTTAATTCAGCATGGTCTCCTGGCATAATCATTTCTGTTCCTGGCATAAGTTCAATTACACCGGTTACATCAGTAGTACGGAAATAGAATTGAGGACGATAGTTAGAGAAGAATGGAGTATGACGTCCGCCTTCTTCCTTACTCAATACAACTACTTGTGCATGGAATTCAGAATGAGGAGTAACAGATTTTGGTTTTGCAAGAACTTGTCCACGTTGAACAGTTTCTCTAGTAACACCACGAAGTAATGTACCAATATTGTCGCCTGCTTCCGCATAATCCAATAATTTTCTAAACATTTCAACGCCTGTAACAACTGTACTAATGGTTGGATGAATACCAACGATTTCAACTGGGTCACCAACGCGAACTATACCACGTTCAACTCTACCAGTTGCAACAGTTCCACGACCAGTGATTGAGAATACATCCTCAACTGGCATTAAGAAAGGTTTGTCGTTTTCACGAACTGGATTTGGAATGTATTCATCGACTGCTTCCATTAATTTAATAATTGCTTTTTCAGCTTCTAAATCGCCTTCCATTGCTTTTAATGCAGATCCTCTAATAACTGGAAGATCGTCACCAGGGAATTCATATTCAGTTAATAAATCACGAATTTCCATTTCAACTAAGTCTAATAATTCTTCATCGTCTACCATGTCACATTTATTCATGAAAACAATAAGACGAGGAACGCCTACTTGACGGCTTAATAAGATATGTTCACGAGTTTGAGCCATAGGTCCATCCGTTGCAGCAACAACTAGGATAGCACCATCCATTTGGGCAGCACCAGTAATCATGTTTTTAACATAATCGGCATGTCCTGGACAGTCAACATGGGCATAATGACGATGTTTTGTCTCATATTCTACGTGAGCAGTGTTAATAGTTATACCACGAGATTTTTCTTCTGGAGCACCATCGATTTGGTCATATGCAATAATCTTTGATAATCCTTCTTTTGCTAAAACTCGAGTAATAGCTGATGTTAAAGTTGTTTTACCATGGTCAACATGGCCAATGGTACCAATATTTACGTGTGGTTTTGTACGTTCAAATTTAGCTTTTGCCATTTTAAAATTTCCTCCTAAAGTTTTTTCTATATATATTTTATAATATTTGTCTTGTAATTGCAAGCATTATTTTCTAGCCATTACGCTTTTTGATTACTTCCGCAGCAATCGATTTTGGACACTCTTCATAACATGAAAAATGCATTGTGTAATTACCTCTTCCTTGAGTATTACTACGCAAAGAAGTTGCATAGCCAAACATATTGGCTAGTGGCACCAAAGCTTTTACTCTTTGAAAACGAGCATGGGCTTCTTGGCCTTCGATTCGTCCTCGTTTGCTGATCAATTCACCGATTACATTACCTAAATATTCATCAGGAACTTCTACTTCTACGGACATAATCGGTTCTAATAACACCGGTTCACACTTTTCTTTACTGTTTTTAAACGCATAACTGGCAGCAATCTCAAATGCAATTTGACTTGAGTCAACTTCATGATATGATCCATCAAATAAAGTTGCTTTTACATCTATTGTTGGATAGCCAGCTAAGTTACCATTTTGTAAAGAAGATTCTAATCCCTTGTTGATAGAATTTATATATTCTTTCGGAACAACTCCACCGATGACAGCATCAACAAATTCATAACCTTTACCAGGGTTTGGTTCAAATCTAATTTTTACATCCCCATATTGGCCATGACCTCCACTTTGACGAACAAATTTTCCTTGAACCTCAGCTGATCGCTTGATTGTTTCACGATAAGATACTTGTGGTTGACCAACATTAGCTTCCACTCTAAATTCTCGTTTCATACGATCGACAATAATTTCTAAGTGTAGTTCTCCCATACCAGAAATAATTGTTTGCCCTGTTTCGCTATTTGTATACGTTTTAAAAGTTGGATCTTCCTCAGCAAGCTTTTGTAAAGCCATACCCATTTTATCTTGATCCACTTTTGTTTTTGGTTCAATCGCTACACTAATAACTGGTTCAGGAAAAACCATTGATTCTAAAACGACGATGCGTTTTGGATCGCAAATTGTATCTCCTGTAGTTGTTACTTTTAAGCCTACAGCTGCAGCAATATCACCAGCATGAATTTCACTAATTTCGGTACGATCATTTGCATGCATTTGCAAAATACGTCCGATTCTTTCTTTTTTATCCTTATCAGGATTATAAACATAGGAACCTGCTGTTAGAACACCAGAATAAACTCTAAAGAAAGTTAGTTTACCTACAAAAGGGTCAGTCATAACTTTAAATGCTAGAGCTGCAAAAGGTTGTTCATCGCTTGATTTAATTTCGATTTCCTTCCCATTTTGATCTTTTCCCACGATATGTGGTACATCTAATGGGGAAGGTAAATAATCAATAATAGCATCTAAAACCAATTTCAAGCCTTTATTTTTAAAAGCTGTTCCACACATGATTGGAAAGAAATCAACTGTTAATGTTGCTTTACGAATTGCTTTTTTTAGATCCGCTATAGAAATTTCTTCACCTTCTAAATATTTCATCATTAAATCATCATCATAATCAGCTACTGCAGCAATTAATTCTTCACGACGATTGTTAGTTTCAGTTATTAAATAATCAGGAATTGCGACTTCGATATTTTCTTCATGCTCATCGCCTAAATAATGATAGGCTTTCATAGAAACAATATCAATAATTCCATCGAAATTTGTTTCAGCTCCAATAGGAATTGTAATTGGATGAGCGTTTGCTCCCAATCTTTTGTGCAAACTTTGTGTAGAAAAATTAAAATCTGCACCTGTTTTATCCATTTTATTGACGAAAACGATTCGTGGAACTTTATATTCCGTCGCTTGTCGCCAAACTGTTTCTGTTTGTGGTTCAACACCAGCTTGAGCATCTAGTACTGTGATGGCTCCATCAAGGACTCTAAGTGATCTACTAACTTCTACCGTAAAATCGACATGTCCTGGAGTATCGATGATATTTACACAATGCCCATTCCAATATGTTGTTGTGGCTGCTGAGGTTATTGTAATACCACGTTCTATCTCTTGGTCCATCCAGTCCATTTGTGCTGCTCCATCATGGGTTTCGCCCATTTTATGAATCTTTCCAGTGTGAAACAGTATTCTTTCAGTAACTGTTGTCTTACCAGCATCAATATGGGCCATAATGCCTATATTTCTTGTTTTTTCTAAAGATATATCACGAGGCATACATTAACTCCTTTCTACCATTGATAATGCGCGAATGCTTTGTTAGATTCAGCCATACGATGAGTATCATCACGTTTTTTAACTGCATTACCAACACCATTTGCGGCGTCCATAATTTCATTGGCTAATCTTTCTTCCATTGTCTTTTCTCTTCTTAATCTTGAGTATTGTGTTAACCATCTCAAACAAAGAGTCATTTTTCTATCGGGTCTCACTTCCACTGGAACTTGATAATTGGCTCCACCAATACGGCGAGCACGAACCTCAAGTTGTGGAGTGATATTTGCTAATGCTTCATTAAACACATCAAGAGCTGGACGACCAGTTTTCTTTTCAATGTTTTCAAAAGCACCATAAAGTATTTGTTGGGCAACACCTTTTTTACCATCAAGCATAATATTACTAATCAATCTAGTAACGATTGGTGAATTGTATAATGGATCTGGTAAAACTTTTCTCTTTGGAATATGTCCTTTACGTGGCATTTTTCATTCCTCCTTTCGATTTATAATTGATTATTTTCTTTTAGCACCATATTTACTTCTTGCTTGTTTACGGTTCTCTACACCAGTAGCATCTTGTGTTCCACGAATAATATGATAACGTACTCCTGGTAAATCCTTTACACGTCCACCACGTATTAACACAACACTATGTTCTTGTAACTTATGTCCAATTCCTGGGATATAAGCAGTAACTTCAATTCCATTAGATAAACGTACACGGGCATATTTACGAATAGCCGAGTTTGGTTTCTTAGGAGTCATTGTTTGTACTCTAGTACAAACTCCTCTTTTTTGGGGAGCTTCTACTTCTGTATAGCACTTCTTTAAACTATTAAATCCAATTCCTAGATGAGGTGATTTAGATTTTCTAATTTTCGACTCACGAGGCTTTCTAATTAATTGACTTATAGTTGGCATTTGTATTTCCTCCTTTCCCTAATACTACCACATTTCCGGGCGTTTCAATATTGCATAAATATAAGTTTTGGCAAGGCCAAAACTAGTATTCATAAATCCTATAATATTATACACTTTTAAATTTTATTGTCAAGCCTTTTTTTCATTTAATTTATATCTTCTACAGCATGCTCTAGTTCTTCTTTTAGAACATTAGGATTTTCATATATCCTTTTCAATAAGCGTAATGAATTGCCGAAATATAAACCATCGCAAAATCTTTCATCAGTTACAACGCCTAATGTCATTACTTTTTTGGCAACAATATTGCCTTCTTTATCAACAACAGCTTGCAATTTTTCTTTTCCCATGCTGATAAATATTCCTGTTGTACCAAAGTCATAAATATGATGATAGATATAATCCGTTTTGATAGATTTCAAATTAGTAACAAAGATTGACGTGTGAAATGGACTAGCAGCAATAATCTTTTTGGGTAAAATTCCGTGTTTATCTAGCCACTTTAAAAGCCCTACAGAAATTTTTATTAAAAAATTAGGAATATTGGTAAGGAATTTAGCAGTTTTGTCCGTTTCATTAACTGCTTTTACATTACTATTTGCTTTGACTGCTTCATCGATTTTTTCTTTGATTTGATAAATATTTTCCCTTCCAGTAAATTCTAATTTTACTGTTGTTTCTTCAACATCATCACGAAGAGCTTTTTTTACAACAAAAGAAACCATAATGTTATTTCTTTTAAAGATTCTTCCATTCATGACAAATCTATTTAATTGGGGTCTAAGAGCAAACAATCTAACTACTCCTGCAATCACAATATGCATATAATTGATAGAGATCTCTTTTTCTTTTTCTTTTGCGATAAATTCATCTAGTGATTCGCATTGTAATTCATATTTAAAAAGATTTTGTGAATCGTGGCGTGCACTCATAATATGGGGAATCAACCTATTTACTGGGCTTAACCCTTTGATCTTCTTCCCATCACTTCTTTTTCCAAACATGTATCTTTCTCCTTTTTCCGACAAGATATTGCTATTTTATCACAAAATGTCGTTTTTTTCAAGATATTTTCTCATGTCTATAAAATAAAGAATAGATGGTTTCCCATCTATTCTTTTTCTTCTTCTTTTTCTGGTTCGTGTTTCAAAATATCCGCAAAGGCAATGCCACTACCAGCAGGAATCAATCCACCAATAATGATGTTTTCTTTTAATCCTTCTAAATAGTCTTTCTTGCCACGGATGGCCGCTTCTGTTAGCACTCTTGTTGTTTCCTGGAATGATGCAGCTGATAAGAATGAATCCGATTTTAGAGAAGCTCTTGTAATACCTAATAATACCGGTTTTGTAATTGGAGTAATTTTTCCATTACTAATACATTCTTCCATATAGCCATATAGTTCGCTCTTAGAGATATAACTACCTGGCAATAAATCCGTTTCGCCTTCATTAACAACAACAACTTTTTGTAACATTTGCTTAATGATAATTTCTATATGCTTATCGGAAATATCTACACCTTGTGAGCGGTATACTTTTTGTACTTCTTTTAAAATGTATTTTTCTACGTCTTCAACCGTTCCAGCTCTTAATAATTCACGTGGATGGATTAATCCTTCTGTTAATTTATCTCCAGCTTTTACATTGTTTTTCTCACGAACAATTACTACTTTTCCACTATCGGTTAAGTATTTCTTTTCTTCTTGTGTATCTTTATTACAAATAATAATTTCATATCTATTAGAATTTTCTGCTTTAATTGATTTTACACTGCCATCAATTTCCGAAATGATTGCTTTACCTTTTGGTTCACGCGCTTCAAATAATTCTTGAATACGAGGAAGACCTTGCGTAATATCATCACCCGCAACACCACCTGAGTGGAATGTTCGCATGGTTAATTGTGTACCAGGTTCTCCAATTGATTGAGCAGCAATAACGCCAACAACCTCTCCTCTTTCAACAACTTCACCAGTTGACAAATCAGAACCATAGCATTTTACACAAACACCATTTTTACAATTACATGTTAATAATGTTCGAACATAGACTTCCTTCGTTCCGCTTTTAATAATTTGATCGGCAATTGCATCAGTAATAAATTCATTAGCCTCAATAATTACCTCATTTGTATGAGGATGAATCACTGGTTTATTTGTATATCGGCCAACGATTCGATCTAATAGCGGTACAATAATACGGCCATCTTCAGCGACTAATTCAGTAACACACATTCCTTTATCCGTCCCGCAATCATCTTCAACTACAATCACATCCTGACTAACATCGACCAAACGTCTCGTTAAGTAACCTGATTCCGCAGTCTTTAAAGCAGTATCAGTAGACCCTTTTCGAGCTCCATGAGTAGAAATGAAGAATTCAGACATGGTTAAGCCTTCTCTAAAAGAAGATCGAATAGGAATATCAATCGTTTCATTATTCGGTTTTGCCATCAAACCACGCATACCAGATAATTGAACGAAATTGGCAATACTACCTCTAGCACCGCTATCGCTCATCATATAGATGTGATTGTCAATGTACTTTTCATTAACTTCTTTTTTAATATCATTCTCTAATGTTTCTTTTGTTTCTTTCCAAACATTGATGACATTCGTTCGACGTTCTGATGCAGTCATTAACCCACGATGATAGTATCCATCATAGCGTTTTACTTTTTCTTCAGCATCAGCCAATACTTTGGCTTTTGTACCAATAACGTTAATATCCGATGCTGCTACCGTAATTCCAGCTACAGTCGAATACTTAAAGCCAAGATCCTTCATTTTATCCAGTGTTTTTGATGTTTCTGACAATTTAAACTGTTTAAAAACTTCTGCAATTACTTGACTCAAAAATTTCTTTTTAAACGGATGTGGCAAATTATGATTATAATTTAACAAATATTTTTTAATGTCTGTTCCCTTTTCAACAAAGAACTTATCGTCAGTTCCTGAAGTTAAGTTTTCTGTTGTTGCCTCATTTACATATGGTATATATGGCTTTTCTTGAGGAAAAATACTATTGAAAATGATTTTACCATAAGTAGTAATGATATATTTATTCAATTGCTCTTTGGTAAAATGCGGATTATTTAAAGCCTTTGGTGATAAGGCAATTCGAGTATGAAATGTAATCTCATCATTCTCATACGCCATTTCCACTTCATTAATATCCTTAAACACGCAACCTTCGCCTTTTTCACCAGCTTTTTCAATTGTTAAATAGTAATTACCTAAAACCATATCCTGTGATGGTGTAACAATCGGTTTTCCATCCTTTGGTGCTAAAATATTTTTTGATGCTAACATCAATAATCTAGCTTCAGCCTGTGCTTCTTGTGATAGAGGCACGTGAACAGCCATTTGGTCACCATCAAAATCGGCATTAAAAGCCGTTGTTACCAATGGATGTAATCGAATTGCTTTACCTTCCACTAGTTTTGGTTCAAATGCTTGAATACCAAGACGATGTAATGTTGGGGCACGGTTTAGTAAAACCGGATGTTCAACAATAATCTTTTCTAATTGCGTCATCGCAATTGGATGACCTTCATCAATCATTTCTTTGGCTTTTTTGATGTTTATTTTGATTGTATTATTATCTTGATTCTCTTGATCTTGCTTAATAATTGCATTGATGATAAATGGTTTGAATAAAATCAAAGCCATTTCACGTGGGATTCCACATTGATACATTTGTAAGTCTGGACCTACAACAATAACACTACGACCTGAATAGTCAACTCGCTTGCCTAATAAGTTTTGACGGAAACGTCCTTGTTTACCACGCAATAAATCTGATAATGATTTTAATGGGCGCTTTTTCTCAACTACTACTTTTTTATTACGTTTACCATTGTCTATTAAGGCATCAACAGCCTCTTGTAGCATACGCTTTTCATTTTTTGTAATCAAGCCTGGAGCTCTTTGTTCAAATTGTTTACGTAAACGATTGTTTCTGTTCAAGATACGACGATACAAATCATTCAAATCTGTTGTGGCAAAGCGGCCACCATCTAATTGAACCATCGGTCTTAAATCTGGAGGAATGACTGGAATCACATCCATAACCATCCATTCAGGTCGATTATCTGATTTGTAAAATGCTTCAACAACTTCCAAACGTTTGATTAATTTTTCTCGCTTTTGTTTCGTTGCTGTTTTTAATTCCGCTCTCAAATGAGTGGTAATCTCTTTCAAATCTAAATCTTTTAATAATTTTTTAATTGCTTCTGCACCAGTTAGTGCTTTAAATTTTGAACTACCATATTGGCGTTGATAAACACTACACTCTTGTTCTGAAAGAATTCTTCCTTTTTGTAAGCTTTCAATCGAACCTGGGTCAATAACGATATACGAAGCAAGATAAACGATATCTTCTACTTCTTTTGTTTTCATGTCTAGCATTAATGCTATTTTACTGGGACTATTGCGTAAAAACCAGGTATGAACAACTGGTGCCGCTAATTCGATGTGACCCATTCGTTCACGACGAACTTTGCTTTCCGTTAATTCTACACCGCAACGATCGCATTTTGTTTCGCCTTTAGGAGATCTTTTAGACTTTCCACAGGCACATTGGTAATCCTTGGTTGGACCAAATATGACTTCACAAAATAAACCATCACGTTCAGGTTTTAAAGTTCGATAGTTAATGGTTTCATGCTTTTTGACTTCACCATAACTCCAACCTCTTATTTCTTCAGGAGATGCAATACTCATTTGTATATAACTATATTTCTTTTTATTATTCAAATTATCACCTCAAATTTTTCAAAAAGATATGCTACTATTAATTAGACTTTTTCGCTTTCGTAGCAAGAGCAATTTCTTCAACCAAACTCATATTTGCTACATCTTCTCCTGTTTCATTGTCAATTAACTTGATACTGATTCCTAATCCTTGTAATTCCTTAATCAAAACTCTAAATGCCTCAGGAATACCTGGAGCAGGAATATCTTCACCATCAACGATAGCTTTGTAAACCTTATTTCTTCCAACCATATCATCTGACTTGATTGTTAGCATTTCTCGCAATGTATAAGCAGCACCATATGCTTCTAGTGCCCATACTTCCATTTCACCAAATCGTTGACCACCATTTTGGGCTTTACCACCCATTGGTTGTTGCGTTACTAATGCATATGGTCCTTCACTACGAGCATGTAATTTATCATCAACCATATGTGCTAATTTTATCATATACATAACGCCAACAGAAATACGATTATCAAATGGTTTTCCAGTTCTACCATCGATTAAGGCCGTTTTACCATCATCGCTCATACCAGCTTCTTTCATGATTTCCGCTAGATCACTAGACCTAACACCATCAAATACTGGTGTTGCAACATGGACACCTAATTTTTTAGCTGCCATACCCAAATGAATTTCTAAAACCTGACCAATATTTAAACGTGAAGGAATACCTTGCGGATTCAACATGATATCAACTGGCGTTCCATCTTCCATATATGGCATATCTTCTTGCGGTAAAATTTTCGAAATTACACCCTTGTTACCATGGCGACCTGCCATCTTATCGCCTTCAGTAATTTTACGCTTTTGTACAATAAATACTCTAACGACCTCATTAACTGATGGTGGTAATTCATCACCATCTTTACGACGGAAATGTTCAATACGATGAACGATTCCCCCTCCACCATGAGGAACTCGTAGTGATGTATTTCTTACATCCTTTGAGTTATCAGCAAATAGAGCACGAGATAATCTTTCTTCTGGAGTTGGATCAGTTTGTCCTTTTGGCGTAACTTTTCCTACCAAAATATCATTTTCTTTTACTTCAGCACCCAAACGAATAATTCCATATTCATCAAGGTTAGCAATTGCATCTTTGCGATCATCAAGTTCTCTTGTAATTTCTTCTTTACCTAATTTTGTATCTCGTACTTCAACTTCATATTTTTCAATATGAATAGACGTATAAACATCATCTTGAACCAAGCGCTCACTCATTACTACAGCATCTTCATAATTGTAACCATTCCATGTCATAAAGGCTATGACTACGTTACGTCCTAAGGCCATTTCGCCACGATCCATTGATGGACCATCCGCTAAAACATCGCCCTTCTTAACAAAGTCACCTTTTTTCACAATTGGTCTTTGATTGACACATGTACTATGATTTGAACGTTCATATTTAATTAATTTATATTCACGGATACTTCCGTTTACTTCTTTTACAATAATTTTTAATGCATCAACAAATTCAACAATGCCATCTTCTTCAGCAATAGCAGCGACACCTGAATCCCTTGCTGCTTTAGCTTCAATTCCTGTTGCAACGTATGCTGCTTCTGGTTTTAATAGTGGAATTGCTTGTCGTTGCATGTTTGCACCCATTAAGGCACGGTTGGCATCATCATGTTCCAAAAAAGGAATACATGCTGTAGACACAGCAACAATTTGTTTTGGTGATACATCAATTAAATTTATTTTTTCTTTCCCTATTTCTAGTGTCTCACCCATATGACGAGCAGTAACTTTCTCTTCAACAATTTCATATTGTTCGTTTACTTCTGTATTTGCTTGGGCAATAAAATAATTTTCTTCGCGATCAGCAGTAAGATATATGACATCATTCGGATCACTTGATACCAAAGCTTTCCCATCTTCTGTTTGAGTAACCTTCAAATATGGAGTCTCAATAAACCCATATTTATCCACACGTGCATAGGTTGCAAGCGAGTTAATCAAACCGATATTTTGACCTTCTGGTGTCTCAATTGGACAAATTCGCCCATAATGAGAAACATGAACGTCACGAACTTCAAATCCGGCACGATCTCTTGTTAATCCACCTGCACCTAGTGCTGATAGTCGGCGTTTATGTGTCAATTCTGACAATGGATTTATTTGATCCATAAATTGTGATAATTGACTGCTACCAAAAAATTCTCTAATTGAAGAGGTTAATGTTCGAATATTTATTAAATTTTGAGGCACAATAGCCCTTGTATCATTAGATGTTGACATTCTGTCTTTAACATTCTTTTCCATTTTTGTTAAACCAATTCTAAATTGGTTTTGTAATAATTCGCCAATTAAACGTAAGCGTCTATTACCCAAATGGTCAATATCATCTGTGCGGCCAACCCCTTCATGAAGGTTAATAAAGTAACCAACAGCAGCTAAAATATCAGACAATGTTACATGACAAACTTCTTCATCTTGATTGTTTCCTACTAGTCTGATTGGATTATCTTTATCTTTTTCATGACAAACATCAAGGACCTCTAGTACTACATTATTCCCTTCAAGCATTTGCTCATAAGAAAATGTTTTCCTAAATAATTCACGATGGTCTTCTAAATAGTCAATAACTTTTGCATCGATGATTTGATTTTTTGTAAATATTACTTCACCAGTATCCGGATCGATGATATCACTTGCAAATGCACAACTATTAATACCAATATTGTGGATTCTTTGTAAAACATCAAGTTTTTTGTTCACTTTATAACGTCCTACACTAGCTAAATCATATCTTCTGATTTCAAATAAACGACTAGCAAGATAGTTTCTTGCTCCTTCAGGGTTTGCTTTTTCACCTGGGCGTAATTTATCGTATAACTGCTCTAACGCATCATCAGAGCCAAATGTTTCATCCTTTTCAAACGTATTTGCTAAATACTCAGATCTTCCATATGGATCATATAATTCAGAAATGTTTTTATTAGAATTTAATCCCATTGCACGCAAAAATGTTGTAAGCGGAATTTTCTTTGAACGGTCAAGTTTAGCATACCAAATATTTCTACTACCCATTTCAAATTCAATCCACGCTCCACGAGTTGGGATAATTTGTCCATAATATTGTACTTGTGCCGTTTTCTTATCGATACTTTTAGAATAAAAAGCTCCTGCTGAACGAATAATTTGTGTTACAATAACTCTTTCAGCACCATTAATGATAAAAGTTCCCCAAGGAGTCATGATTGGGAATTCGCCTAAAAAGATCTTTTGTTCTTTGATTTCGCCAGTTTCTTTCGAAACTAGACTAACATCTGCTTTTAAAGGACGAGAATAGTTAGCATCGTTTCTTTTTGCTTCTGGAATTGTATACTTTGGTTCATCAAATTCAAAGTTTTTAAAATACAATTCTAACTTTTCACCATGATCTCGAATTGGAGAAATCTCGTTAAATAATTCTTCAATCCCCTCACGAACAAACCAATCAAAAGACTTTGTCTGTACCTCAATTAAATTTGGTAATTCGACATTGGTTTGAACTCGAGAATAATTTCTTCTTTCAATATTCTTTCCATAAATAACATTTTTGTAGCTCAAAACATTACACCTCACAGTTTTTTAAGCAAAAAAATTTGAATAACAATTCATTTTTCTCACATTCTATCGCATTCTAATATGTTACCATAATTTAGTCAACATGTCAATATTTTTTTTGAACGCTTCTAAATAAAAAAATCGAGAGCATTTTTCCTTTTTAAAATAAAGTGAATTACTCTCAATTGAATTCATTGCTTATTTAATTTTTCCTACTAAATACAACATAATA
>Ga0265295_1006658_pt1 | contig 13853 bp, 13 predicted proteins | sample Munlansysbiofilm_FD_192503 | JGI IMG/M metagenome (GOLD analysis project Ga0265295, IMG submission 192503) | Leachate microbial communities from a municipal landfill in Southern Ontario, Canada - Methane capture system biofilm | ecosystem: Engineered > Solid waste > Landfill > Unclassified ... | reverse complement strand
GCGAAATTAAACCGCACATCAAGCCACAGAAAGGCCATGTTCAGAAATATGGTCACTTCTCTTTTTAAGCACAGCAGCATCAAGACAACCGAGGCCAAGGCCAAAGAACTCAGAAAACTCGCAGACAGGATCGTAACCCTTGCAAAAAAAGGTGACCTTCATGCCCGCCGTCAGGCCTTTTCCATAATCAGAGAAAAGGATGTAGTGCATCAGCTTTTTAACGATGCAGCGTCAAAGTTTTCCTCAAGACAGGGCGGCTACACAAGAATCACCAAACTCGGACTCAGATCCGGTGATGCAGCCCCCATGACCACCATCGAACTGATATGTGACGATGTTTAAAATTTCCCGAGCATGATGTAATTTTCATACCCTGGAGCAATCGGATCGATCAGAGTAATCGGTTAGATCACATCCTCTAAAAAAAAGACCCCGCCAGGTATGCTTACCTGGCGGGGTCTTTTTTTGTACCTTCTAACCCACACTTCCTGGAGCCTGGAGGGACACTATTGTCTTTCCGCGGGCTCTGAAGTCGGTACTTGCTATGTGATGTTTCGACGGGAGTTTCATATAAAAAAATCAGCCTCCGATGGAAAACATCTGACTCTCTATTCTCTCTGAGTTGACCATTCCCAGGTGGTGGGATTCGGGTTTGTTCCTGATGCTTTTCATTATTAAAGCTTCAATTTCCCGGTCGGTCGCACCCTTTCTCAGGGGGGTGAGTATATCATACTCAAGGTTGTTGAGAAGGCAGGGTCTGAGGGTCCCGGTTGAGGTGAGTCTCAGGCGGTTGCACTCATGGCAGAAATGGGAACTCACGGGTGAGATAAACCCCACTTCTCCCAGGGCGTCGGGAAGCTTAAAACGTCGTGCAGGACCATCATTTATGCCCCGTTCAACTGGAATAAGTTCACCTGCTCTTTGTTCGATCCGACGTTTTATTTCGGGGATGAGAATCTGCTGCGCTGAGTCGACAGCGGAATTGCCCATGGGCATGTATTCGATAAATCTCATATGGACGGGATATTTGAGACTCAGTTCTGCCAGGGCCTCGATCTCGTCGTCGTTGACTCCCCGCATTACCACGGTATTGAGCTTGATCGGGGAGAATCCCTGGTCCATTACCGCCATGATCCCCTTCCATACCTGAAGGAACAGGTCCTTGCCTGTAATCTGTCTGAATCGGTCGGGAATGAGGGTATCCAGGCTTATATTGATTCGTTTGAGCCCGGATTCCTTCAAGGCCCGGGCATTTTTTTCAAGGAGCACCCCGTTTGTGGTGATGGACAGATCCTGGATCTCGGGCATTTTCGCTATGCTTTGGATGAAATCCACAATCCCCTTTCTGACAAGGGGCTCACCTCCGGTGATCCGCACCTTGGTGATGCCAAGTCGGCAGGAGGCCCTGACGATCCTCAGGATCTCCTCATAACGCGCAATATCCCTGTGGGTGAGCAGGGATATCTGATCCTTGGGCACGCAATAGCAGCAGGCAAGGTTACACCGGTCTGTGACAGAAATACGAAGGTAGTTTACCTTGGAGCTGAAGCTCATTGGGTGATCCTTTGATTCTTCCTGACATGGTCAACAATGGCAGAGACAAGACCTGGAATGGTGAATTCCGCTGCAACAATGTCCGGGGTTATTCCAAGGTCGGCTGCAGTGTCTGCGGTGATGGGTCCGATGCAGGCGGCAATGATTCCCGGTTCTAACTTGAGGATTCCTGTTTCGTCCACAAGGCGCTTGAAGTTCCTGACCGTTGAGGAGCTCGTAAAGGTCACCATGTCCACCTTGGATTCGGCAAGAAGTCTTGCAAGTATCTCCTCGTCAAGGTGTTCGTCAACGGTCTCGTAAGCCGTTACCTCGGTTACCAGGGCCCCCATTTTGTCAAGCTCTTCAGGAAGAATTGTTCTGGCCTGCTTTGCCCTTGGCAGAAGAACCCGTTTCCCCTTGATCTCAACCCGGCTGAAAGCCTCCACTACCGATTCTGCCACATAGGTGCTTGGAAGGATATCTGAAACAATGCCGTGAAGCCTTAGTTCGGCCTTGGTTGCAGGGCCGATGGAGGCAAATTTAAGGTGTCCCAGGGCCCTTACATCCATTCTCGCATTGTACAGGGTGGTGAAAAAATGTTTTACCCCGTTGACAGAGGTGAATACCACCCAGTCAAAGTTGTTCAGGCTGTTAACGGCATTGATCAATGGTGCAGTGTCCCTGGGTGGAACTACCTTTATGGAGGGGATTTCAATGCACCTGGCCCCAAGGGCTGTCAGCTGTTCCACAAGCTCGCTTGCCTGGACCCTTGCCCTTGTAACCACTATGGTTTTACCGAGGAGGGGTCTTGATTCAAACCAGCTCATCTTTTCCCTCAGCCCAACTACGCTGCCCACCACAATGATGGCCGGGGACTTCAAGCCGGCTTTTTTAACATCATCCACAATGGTGTCAAGGGTTCCTGTCACCGTCTGCTGAAGGGCGGTTGTTCCCCAGCGGACCAGGGCCACGGGAGTGGTGGCCGCCTTGCCTGCCGCAATGAGGTTGCCTGTGATGCTGGAAAGATTTTTAACCCCCATGAGAAAGACCAGGGTGGAGTTGCTTCGGGCGAGGCACTCCCATTGAATGCTGCTCTCCTGCTTGAGGGGGTCCTCATGGCCGGTGATTATGGATACTGAGGATGCGTGCTCCCTGTGGGTCAGGGGTATACCGGCATAGGCCGGGGCCGCAATGGCCGAAGTTACGCCCGGGACGATTTCAAACTCCACCCCTGCGTCGATCAGGACCTCTGCCTCTTCACCGCCCCTGCCAAAGATAAAGGGGTCTCCTCCCTTGAGCCTCGCAACCGTTTTTCCCTGTTTGCCAAGGTCTGCAATAAGCTCGCTGATCTTATCCTGGGTAAGGGTATGGTCTCCGCCCTTTTTTCCAACGTAGATGATCTCAGCGTCTGGTCTTGCATATTTTAAAAGTGCAGGGGATGCAAGGTAGTCGTATACTACCGCATCGGCAAGCCCTATGGTTTCCATGCCCTTGATTGTCAGCAGTCCGGGATCTCCCGGGCCTGCACCGATCAGATATACTTTGCCTCTTTTTTTAGCTGTCACCTGTTTAAATTCTCCAGAAGTTTGTCGGCTCCCCTCAAAAGGAGGGCCTCGGCAAGGTCTATTCCTGCCCGTTGGGGGTCGTCGGCTGTGTACGAGACCGACTCTTTGAGTATTGTGCTGCCGTCTTCAGCGGCCACAAGGCCCGTGAGGGTCAGCTGGCGGTCGGCGAGCCTTCCAAAGCAGGCAACCGGGATGTGGCAGCTTCCCTCCAGGCGTCTTAAAAAGGCGCGTTCACCCGCTATAACCGTATGTGTGTCCTCGTGGTCAAGGGCCTCAAGTATCGGGGCAATTTCCCCGTCACCCTCCCTTGACTGGATGCACAGTGCACCCTGGCCAACGGCTGGCAGCATGATATTCTCGTCAAAGTACTGGGTGATGACGTCCTTCATGCCAAGGCGGATAAGACCGGCTGCGGCAAGGAGGGTTGCGTCAAATTCGCCGGATGCAAGTTTCTTGAGCCTTGTTTGAAGGTTCCCGCGTATGGAGGCTATCTCCACGTCGGGCCGGACATGCTTGATCTGGGAGGCCCTTCTCAGACTGCTGGTCCCGACCTTTGCCCCTTTGGGAAGCTCGTCAAGGGTCAGGTTGTTGTTTGAGATGAGAACGTCAAAGGGGTTTTCCCTTTCAGGAATTGCACCGATTACAAGGCCCGGGGGCATTTCTCCGGGCATGTCCTTCATGCTGTGAACGGCGATATCAATCGTCGATTCAAGCAGGGCCCTTTCGATTTCTTTGACAAACAGCCCCTTGCCGCCGACCATGGACAGGGGCCGGTCAACGATCATGTCACCGGTTGTCTTGATGACCGTGATCTCCACCGAAACAAGTGGGAACAACCGTTCGATTTCCGCCTTTACATAGTTGGCCTGCCACAGGGCCAGCTTGCTTCCCCGGGTTCCAATTTTGATTGTCTTTTCCATGGGTTTAACTGCTGGTGCATGAGGAGCAGCTGGTTGCGGCGCACCCGCTGCACGCAGATGCGGGCGAAGCCGTCACGGTTGACTGGCCCGACGAATCGGTGGATTTTGAGACAAAACCGCACTTGGAGATCAGCCTTGACAGGTCAAGGCTCTTGCACGACGGGCAGGCGGGTTTGTCACCGCCAAGGACTAACATCTCAAAGTTGTTATCACAATTGTTGCATTTGTACTCATATATTGGCATATTTTAACCTCGATTTACCTTAAGTATTATTTTATTCTGAACAAGTATTCTGAACAAGAAAAGTACTATACAGGTTTTATCCCTGCTTTGCAAGACAGGGAAAATTAACAACCCAATACCTAACACCCACTGCCCACTGCCTACTGTCTTTCAATAACCCCGGCAGCAATAAGGGGAATAAGAAGCTCATGGTGGCCGACGATGCTGTAGCCCTTGCCGCCCTTGAGGGTGGGGCGGTTGACCACGTTGGTCATGGGGCGGTAGTGACGGATGAAGTCAAGGTTCACCGTGGTGAAGTTCTCCGGGGTGTGCCCTAGGTTTCTGGCAACGGTCAGGGCCTTGAGAAACACCTCGGGTAAAATTACGGCCGATCCTGCATTGATAAATACCCCGTGTTCAAGGTTTGCAACCATTGCGGCAAAGATTCTGAAGTCAAGGTGGGAGGCGGCACCGCAGGCTGCGGGGTCAAATGCCGGATGCATATGAATGATGTCTGTCCCGATGGCCACATGGATGGTGACTGGAATACCGAGGCGGGCACCGGCCGCCGTCAGGCTTTGAGCTCTGAAGGGCATTTCTTCGTTGTTGATGAGATCTCCCACGGCCCGGCCAAGTCCTTTTTCCTGTTCGGCGGCTTCTTGTATTGCCCGGCCGAGAAGGACAGATGTCTCTTCTGCCATGCCGAACCCGCCGTCTCCGATGGCTGCAGCAACATCCTCCGAGGTCTTTCCCGTCAAGGCGACCTCAAGATCGTGGATTATCCCGGCACCGTTCATGGAGAGCATGGAGATGAGTCCCCGCTCCATGAGGTCGATGAGGATGGGGTTGAGCCCAACCTTGATTACATGGGCACCCATGGCAAGGCAGATGGGCGCCTCGTTTTTTTTTGCCAGGGTCAGGGCCTCAATGACCTCTAGAAGGTCTTTGCCGGCAAGAATGGATGGCAGGGTGGTGAGAAACCTGGCAAAACTGCCGCCGGGAATCCATGGTTCAGAAAAATCATCCCGGCTCACCTTGCTCTTTCTGTCCATGACACTGTAGGTGGTTATTCCGGTGAGGTCTAAGGGTGTTACGGGATTAACCGGGATAGTCATTGAAGAGCCTCCTTTCCGTTAAGTCGCATAGAATATGGGCAAGGGTGATATGGGTCTCCTGGATTCTTGCGGTGGATGTCCCATCAACGGCAAAGGGAAAATTTGACAGGTTTTTAAGACGTCCCAGGGGGCCGGACAGGCCCATGATTGTTATCCCCATGGGGATTGCCGTCTGCACCGCCTTGATCACGTTGGGTGAATTGCCGCTGGTGGATATGGCCATGGCAATGTCCCCGGGCCGGCCAAGGGCCTGGATCTGTTTTGCAAAAATGTCGTCAAACGAGTAGTCATTGCCGATGCTTGTGATGATCGAGGTGTCGCAGGTAAGGGCCAGGGCTGCAAGGGGAGGGCGCTCCATCTGGAAACGGTTGACAAATTCTGCCGCAATGTGCTGGGCGTCGGCGGCAGAACCTCCGTTGCCGAAAATAAGGAGTTTGTTGCCTTTTTCCAGGGCATAAGCAAGGGCCAGGGCGGCTTTTTCAATAAGGTCTGTGTGGGTCGAGATGAACCGTTTTTTTACAAGCAGGCTCTCTTCAAGCGTCTCAAGTATGTGTTGTTTCATAGTGTCTCCAGGAGGGTTCAGGGCCATTTCAGGCAATTCTCTTTTTATTGGTCTTCCGGGTCATGGTCATACTTAGGGCTTCTTCCCGGGGCAGGGTCTGGGTGTTTTGAAAAAGGGAGGGGATGGCCCCAGGGATTTTTTCGGCCATGGCAAAAGCCCTCTGGGCCAATTCTTTCTGCCCTGTCTCAAGGTAGAGATTCCCAAGGCGTGAATGAAAAAGGGGTGTGTCCGGATCAATCCTTATGCTCTCCTCTGCAAGGGTGATGGCAATCTGGAGATTTTTATTCGTTAGATAAAAGGCGTGGGCAAGGCCGGACAGGGACACGGCGTCCATGGGGTTTAACTTCACGGCCTGTTTGAATTCTACAATGGCTTTTTTGATGGGGGATTTTTCCATGGGGCCTGGGATTTTTTCGCTTCCAAGATAGTACTCGCCAAGGAGTCGATAGGGAAGAGCCGCACAGGTGTTTAATTCCTTTGCCCGGGTAAGGTGGGGCAGGGCCGCATGGAGCCTGCCCTCTTTCAGGTGGAGGCTTCCCGTTGTCAACTCAATTTCAAAGATCGAACTGTCTATCCGGCTTGCCTTTTCCAGGTACAAAAGTGCCTGTTCCCCCTGGTCAAGGATGTTGCACACAAGCCCCAGGTTGTATACTACCATCACCTCCATCGGGTCTTTTAAAAGCGCTGTCTCAAATGTTTTTTTTGCCTGTTCAGAATCATTGTTCATGGCGTGGCAGACCCCCAGGCTGTTTATGAGGTTGATATTATCCGGATTAATGCTGATTCCCCGTTGGTACTCCAGGGCTGCTTCGTCCATGAACCCCAATTGGTATAGCCTGTCTCCGCTGATGTTGAGGGAAATATCTCCAAAGGCAGCCTTGCTTCCAGGTCCCAGAAAAGCTGCGTGGTCTACGGCTTTGACAGCATTGTAAAAGGTCTCTTTCCTTGAAAAATCCATGAACGGAAAAACAGCTGTTCCAACTATGGGGTCAGATTCTGCTCCAGAACAGCAGCTTTCTCGGATTCTGGAAAGAATCGGATCAAGCTGGTCCTGGTTCCACAGGGCTAGAACAATATAGCGGTGGTCGATCCTCTGTATCAGTCCCTGGTCCGGGCCAAGGTCTGGAAGTCCATCCGGCACCTGGCCTTTTTCCCTGGTCTGCTCCTGGTCTGAATCTGCGGCTGGATCAACAGGGGGAATGGCCAAGGGGGCTGTTCCCAGGGGAAGATTTACCACAGCGCATACAAAGGCGCTGCCGGGGATGTCGCTTTTTTCAAGTCTGTCCGTAAAATCTTCCATCCATGGTTTCTGGGATCTGATCCTGTCCGAAAGATACTCGTCGGGCATAGGATCGGTCTGTTTTTCAGGTTCGGAATCAAACTTTAGAAAGTTGATCTCCTTTGACAGGAAGGCTCTTTCCATTTTAACGGGGGCATTTTTTTTTGTCATTCGCATGTCTCGATCAGGATGGCGCACAGGGTGTCGACAACGGTTTGTGCCTCATCTCTTTGCAATGTTCTCGGGTCAATGATGAATCTGCCGGTGTCGATTCTGCCGATGATGGCCGGGGTTGCCCTGCGCATTCTTTTTTCCAGTTGGGCAACCGACATGGTAAGCGGGGTTACTGCGACGCACCTGCTTGGAAGGGCAAGCTCTGGAAAGGCACCACCGCCCGTTCTGGATTCAAGGTCTGCAAAAACTGCAACAGCCTTCGAATGGAGGCGTTTGTTTAACCCGGCGAGTATGGGTTCTGCAAGCTTTGCTGTTTGATCAAAATCCATGGTAAGCATTCTAAGGGTGGGGATGTTTTTAACGGCACAGGCCTCATCCCTGTAAAGCCTGAGGGTTGATTCAAGGGCCCCAAGGGTGAGCTTGTCAATGCGCAGGGCCCTTGTAAGGGGGTTGGCCCGGATCTCTTCGATGGCCGATGGTTCACCGAGTATAATGCCTGCCTGGGGACCGCCGAGGAGCTTGTCTCCGCTGAAGGTTACAATGTCGCTTCCTGCAGCCACTGCATCCTGAACCGTTGGTTCCCTGGGAAGCCCATATTTTGAAAAGTCGATCAGGGAGCCCGAACCTAGATCCTCCATGACCCTTATCCCCCGTTTTTCGCCAAGGGCTGCAAGTTCTGAGGTGGACACGCTTTTTGTGAACCCCTCAATCCTGTAGTTGCTCGTGTGTACCTTGAGCAGCAAAGCTGTCTGTTCGGATATTGCCGTTTCATAGTCCCGCAAATGGGTCCGGTTGGTGGTTCCGATTTCCCTTAAAATGGCCCTGCTCTTGGTCATGACATCGGGGATCCTGAATGAACCGCCGATCTCGACCAGCTCGCCCCTTGAAACGATGACCTCACGGCCGGCGGCAAGGGTGTCAAGGCAGAGCAGAACCGCACCTGCATTGTTGTTGACGACCATTGCGGCCTTTGCCCCGGTGAGTTCGCACAGGATGCCTTCCACGGTCGAATAGCGGATGCCCCTCTTGCCTGTTGCAATGTTGAATTCAAGGTTTGAATAGCCGGATGCTATGGTCTGGATGTTTTCAAGGGCGTCGTTGCAAAGAATCGACCGGCCGAGGTTGGTGTGGAGAACCACTCCGGTTGCGTTGATTGTGGGAACAAGTCTTGGTCGCATGGCTTCCGTTGCAGCGGCAACGGCCCTGGCAAGGCACTCCCCGGGTGTAATGGCCGGGGTTTCGCCCGCAAGGATGCTGGCTCTAAGGGCAGTAAGAGTGTCTCGCAGGGCCGATTTGAGAACCTTTGCGGGTAGATCACGGGCTGTGGTGTCTGTTTCGGCAAGGGTCAGAAGAGAGTCGACTCCGGGAAGTTGTCGAAGAAGATCCTGTTTGTCTGCAGGTTTTATGGCAGGTTCCTTGGTTTTCAAGATAGCCGCCCCTTTGGGTTAAGCACGACAATGGGAATTGAATCTATGATGGCCGGAAGTTTTCTCAACAACTCCATGTTAAAACCCTCTCACATTCAGGAGACAATAATATTGACCGGATGAACTATATTTATTACCATTGATACAGTCAAATTTTCAAGCCCAAAGGAGCTTTTAATGAAAAAAGGAAATCAGCGTATTATCTTTGCCCTTGATGTGGATTCAGCAGCCGAGGCAGAAGAACTCGTTAGGTTGCTCGATGGAAAGGTGGGCATGTTCAAGATCGGCCTTGAACTTTTTATTGACCAGGGGCCATCCATAGTCAAAAAAATAAGGGCCTTGAGTCGTGCAGGCATATTTCTTGACCTCAAGCTCCACGATATTTCGACAACCGTCAAGAAGGCCATGGCAAGTGCCGTAAGAACAGGGGCGGATCTTGTGACTGTTCATGCCTCATCCTCCCGCAAGATGCTCGAAATGGCTGTCCAGGGCGGCAGGGCAAAGACCCGGGTGCTTGGTGTTACTTTGCTCACCGACAATGATGCCTCCGTGGTTAAGGCCTGCGGATTCAGGGATGAGTTTGTAGACCATACCGACCGGCTTGTTCTGCAGCGGGCCGGACTTGCCCATGGGGCAGGTTGTGCCGGGGTCGTCTGTTCCGGGCAGGAGACGGCTTTGGTAAAGAGAGTCTTTGGCGACGAATTTCTTGCGGTTACCCCGGGAATCAGACCTGCCTGGTCAAGGGTTGAAAATGATGACCAGGAACGGATCACGACCCCTGCCATGGCCATCGGGCAGGGGGCTGATTTTATTGTGGTGGGCCGACCCATCCGCACGGCCCCCGATCCTGGTGCTGCCGCCGACTTGATAGCAGAAGAAATAGAGGAGGCCTTGCAAGAAACTTGAAACTTGAAACAAGAAACAAGAAACAAGATCCTGACTCCCTTGTGCTGTCGAGTTTCACTCTTTGTTGTGTTCGCCAGGACATGGGGGTTATATGAAACAGCTATCTTATTCCGAATCAGGCTTATCGAGGCCAAAGGCCGTGTGAAGAACCCTGACGGCAAGTTCAGCATATTTAGCTTTGATCACGCAGGAGATGCGTATCTCCGAGGTGGCAATGAGGCGGATATTGATGTTTTCAGCGGCAAGGGTTGAAAACATTGTGGCGGCAACCCCGGAGTGACTTTTCATTCCAAGGCCGATCACCGAAATCTTGGCAATATCTTCGGCCGTAACGACTTCTCCTGCGCCGATCTCCTTTCCCACCTTTTCCGAGATCTCCCTGGCACGTTTAAAATCAGTCTTGGGCACAGTAAAGGTGACGTCAGTCTGGCCGCCTGACCGGGTGTTCTGGATGATCATATCCACCATGATCTCAGCCTCTGCAAGGGGGGTGAAAATCTTGGCTGAAATCCCAGGCTGGTCCGGTACTCGTTTAAGGGTTATTCTTGTTTCGTTCAAGTCGCAGGTGATTCCCGACACGACAACGCTTTCCATATCGTTGATTTCATTGACAACCATGGTTCCCTCCTCTTCGCTGAATGATGATCTGACATGAATGGGTACATTAAATTTTTTTGCGAATTCAACAGATCGGATCTGGAGAACCTTGGCACCAAGCACTGCCATCTCAAGCATTTCTTCGTAGCTGATTATGTTGATCTTTCTGGCCTTGGAGCAGATCCTTGGATCGGTTGTGTAAACTCCGTCCACATCCGTATAAATTTCACACATATCGGCGGAAAGAGCCGAGGCAATGGCAACGGCCGAGGTGTCTGAACCGCCCCTGCCAAGGGTGGTGATGTCGCCGTTCATGTCGCTTCCCTGGAAGCCTGCCACAACAACGATGTGCCCGGTATCAAGGAGCCCCTTGATACGTTTGGCCTCGATGTCGAGTATCCTTGCCTTGCCGGAACTCTGGTCGGTCTTTATTCCGGCCTGGAAGCCGAGCAGGGATTTTGACAGGTACCCCATGGATTTAAGTATCATGGCAAGAAGGGCTGCCGTTGTCTGTTCCCCCGTGGCGAGTAGAACGTCAAGCTCTCGTTTGTCAGGGGATTCTGACGCCTCCCGGGCCAGGGATATGAGTTTGTCGGTTACCCCTGACATGGCCGAGAGGACAACCACGAGTTGATCCCCCCTGTCATGGGCCTTTGCCACCCTTTGGGCAACATTTCGTATCCGCTGAATATCGGCAACGGAACTGCCTCCGAATTTTTGCACTATCAATGCCATGACGGCTCCTGCTTTGAAAGGTTGAATTTTTACACAAATAGATCTCTTAGCACTTTTGATGCCCCATGTCCAGATGCTGTAAAGGATATTTTCCGGTTCATTTCCCTGTCCGTGGAAATGGCGATGCTGATGTCAAAAACAACGGTTCCACGTTCAATTATTTCCGGCCATTCGATCACGACCACCCGGTCCGGTGTGATCATTTCATAAAATCCGATGTAGTCAAGCTCGTCGCTTGTGCCCAGGCGGTAAAGATCCATGTGGCAAAGATCAATCCTTCCCGGATATTCGTTCATGATCGTGTAGGTGGGGCTTGTGACGTACAAGGTGTCTGGCACGCCAAGGCCCTTTGCCAGACCCTTTACAAAGGTCGTTTTGCCTGCGCCAAGTTCCCCTGTAAGGGCAATGACTACACCACGGTCCAGGAGTTTACCCAGATGTTCACCCATTCCAAAGGTTTGTTTGCCCGACTGGGAGATCAGAGTCAGTTCCATGGAGGCTCACCGTTGACTGCAGCTGGAATTGTGCAGATCATATCCGAAGCTGTAAATCCCGGCCCCCCGTATTGATGGGCAAGGATGTCCCCGGCAAGTCCGTGGAGAAAAACACCGGCCAGGGCGGCTTTTTCCAGGGGAAATCCCCGGGCCGCAAGGGCTGCGATCATGCCGGTGAGAACATCGCCCGTACCGGCCGTTGCCATTCCTGGATTGCCTGTGGGGCAAAGGCAGGTTCGCCCGTCGGGAAGAGCCAGGAGGGTGGGAGCTCCCTTGAGAACCACAATCAGGTTGAATTTTCCGGCAAAATCAGTCGCCCATTCCAGGCGGCTTGCCTGAATTTTTTCCGTGGTGGTCTGGCAGAGCCTCGCCATTTCACCGGGATGGGGGGTCAGTATGATGGGCGAGCGGGCTTTTTTAAGGATGTCTGGATCATCGGCCAGGGCGTTAAGGCCGTCTGCATCAATTACAAGGGGAATGGTCAGCTCGGTTATCACCCGTCGGACAAGGGCCTGGGTGGCTTGATCGGTTCCGAGGCCGGGCCCGATGGCCATGGCGCTTTTCTGCTGTGCAAGGGTTTTTAAGGTGTCAAAACAGGTGTCCGAAAGGTGGCCCTTCACACTCTCTTCCAGGGGAAAGGTCATGGCCTCGGTTACCTTGATCTCCATGATCGGATTGAGGCTTGCGGGAATTCCAACGGTGACAAGGCCTGCACCCATGGCCATGGCTCCATTGGCCGTAAGGGCTGCGGCCCCGGTTTTGCCGGTTGAGCCAGCCACCACGAGGAGGTGTCCGTAGTTTCCCTTGTGGGCGTCCGGTTCCCGCGGGGGAAACAGCCGTGCAACCTCCCGGTGTTGTATAACCCTTAACCCGGGGTTGAACTTTTCCCGGACAAAAGGGGGAATTCCGATATCAACTATCCTTAGCCTGCCGGTGAGGGTTTTTCCCGGAAACAGGAAGTGCCCCGCCTTTGCAAAGGCAAAGGTTGCCGTTGCAAAGGCCTTGATGGCAGTGCCCTGGGCAGAGCCCGTGTCGGCGTTCAGGCCGGAGGGGATATCTATGCTCAAAACCTTGCAGTCAAGGGCGTTCACCTGGTCAATTGCCGTCTTTAAAACACCCCTGACATCTGAGGTAAGGCCCGTGCCAAGGAGGGCGTCAACCATGAGATCGGCCCGGGCAAGATTATCGTCTATCCGGTTGAGGCTCTCCATGTCTGAAATTTCAGTCAAAGATCCATGGGGGCACACCTTGACAAGGGTCTCCAGGAGTTTGAGGTTGGAAAGGGCGTCCCCAGCAATTCTTTCCCTCGGGGCAAAAAGAAATACATCGGTTCTCACCCCCATCTGCATGAGATACCTTGCCACCACAAAACCGTCACCCCCGTTGTTGCCGGGGCCTGCAAGCACAGCTGCTCTTTTTGATTCAAGATCTGGAAACAGCTCTTTTAAAAAGTCAAAGGCACCCCTTCCGGCGTTTTCCATCAAAACCCTTCCGGGAAGGCCAAACTCCTGGATGGTCTCCCTGTCCATGGCCTGCATCTGTTTTGCTGTAACAAGGTACATGGTTTCCTCCTTTTCTAGGCACCGCAGCATTTTTTATACTTTTTTCCGCTGTTGCACGGACAGGGGTCGTTTCTGCCGACCTTGGGCGAACTGTTCTTCACAGGTTTCGGCTTTACCGGGTTGCCGTCCAGGAAGAGCCATTCCTGGCCTTCACGCTTAAAAATTGCCCGTTCATGGTGCTTATGTTCGACATCCTTCTGTGTAAAGCGTGCTAGAAACTCCACGATTCCCTGGTCGTCCCCGGGACCGCCGCCCTCTGTGGCAATGATCTCAAGTCCCTTCCACAGGGAACCTTCAGACCAGGATCGGGTTGCCTGCTCGTCAAAATCGGCAAGCCCATCCGGATGTGTGGTGGTTTTAAGGTAAGCAATCTCACCCTCGGTATAGGCTGTATATCTTGATCTCATAACCTGTTCTGCCGTGGTTGCCGCAATCGTTCCTCGGATAAGGGGTTCGCAGCACTGGTCGAAGGGTAAATTTGAACAGCATGGACATGGTCTCATGGATTTTGCTCCTATTTGATCGTTATCTGTTACCTGGTAAATTCTATAACAATATTACTTTTATTGAATTTGTTAAAGCAGGATTATAAATTTCTTGCAAAATAGTTTCCAGGGGATGTATTGAACCTTGATGGGTAGCGGGCTGTAAAATCGAGACTTGCACAGTGATGTTTCGGCGGGAGTTTTTTATAACTGGCACGTCCCCAGGGACACAACGAAGAATGAAACACGATAGCTGTTAGCGGTTAGCGGTTAGCT
>Ga0265295_1006657_pt1 | contig 13854 bp, 13 predicted proteins | sample Munlansysbiofilm_FD_192503 | JGI IMG/M metagenome (GOLD analysis project Ga0265295, IMG submission 192503) | Leachate microbial communities from a municipal landfill in Southern Ontario, Canada - Methane capture system biofilm | ecosystem: Engineered > Solid waste > Landfill > Unclassified ... | reverse complement strand
ATGTCATCCCCCTGACCGCCTACTGTGAGCACCATGACTGCGTCAACGACGCCTTCTACACCTACCGCTACTACCAGGTCGACGGCCAGGAGTGTCCGGCCCTCTACTTCGACCCCCTGATCATCGTCGGTGGTGATGCCACCAAGGAGAGCCGACTCGAGCCCAACTACGCAGCCCGTTGTGATGAGCACCACTACCTGCCGGGCAAGGAGTACACCTTCTTCCACCTCAAGCCGCTCGGGGAGAAGGCGAGCCGTGGGGACGAGGGAGAGCTCGTTGAAGAGCTTGCCGCCCTGAAGGGGGATATCAAGCGGTCGCGCCTCTATGAGAATTTCACTGAGCGGTTCGGCGGCAAGAAGGATGAGGAGATCCTCTTCAATGCCCTGAAGGTCGACAACATCGCCGAGAAGGCGCTTGCCTTCCTCTTCTTCGAGCAGAACCTCATCGCCGAGCAGATGCTGCTACGCCTCGCCTCCCAGTTGGAGCTGGACACCGCGTACCTGGAGAAGGTGCTCTCTGACAACAAGCGACCGGTCTCCTTTGCCCAACCCTTCCTCTTCTGACCACGAAGGTCCCACTTATGCACATACTCCCCTCACCAAGGATATGAGAGGGGAGTATGTCTGTTAGTAGGTGGCCAGCCTTGCCAGGGTTTTCTTGATAGTGAGGGGATTGGCATTCTCCAAGAGCCCCGGGACATCGATGGAGCGCTCCCTGAGCATCGAGAAGAGGAGCGCCCAGTTGAGGACCCCCTCCCCTTGCGGCAGGTCCCCGATCTTCCACCCCTTCTCGTCAAGGCGGTAGCCCTTGATGTGCAGGGCTCCGATCTTGGCACCGAAGGCATCGAGGGCACGGGTGAAGAAGACGCGTTGGGCTTCATCGGAGGGGGTGAGCCGGACCGACTCATCCGCCTCCTGGATCCCGGTCCAGGGCACCAGGTTGATCGGGTCGTAGATGACGCGCAGGTGCGGAGTATCGAAGTGCTCGACGAGGGCGCGCATCCGTTCTATAGTACTGATGGTGTTTTGCCGATAGACCGCCTCGACGCCGACGACGCTGTTATACTTGACCGCCGCCTCGAGCAGCCGCTCGATACTGCGATAGAAGGTGTCCAGTACGCGCGGCTCGCTCGTCTCCCCGTGGTAGGAGCTGTCAGGCATCAGCGACCCGGTCTCGGTGCCGACGATGGGATTTCCCAAGAGGGGGGCAAGGCGGAGGTGCTCCTCGAAGCGCGATAGTTGTTCGTTGCGCTTCTCCTCGTCGGGGTGGACCGGGTTGATGTAGCAGCCAAGGACTGCAACCCATACGCCCCGTGCCTTCAGCGCGTCGTTGAATGCAGCGACATACTCGTCACTGAGGCGGGGAGCCGGTTTGATGACCTTGGTGAAGGCCAGCTGGATGGGGAGGGAGTCACCATAGGTGGTGACCGCGTCAGCCAGTGCTTCGGCACTTGCGAAGCTGCCCAGATCGTGGGCTCGTATTCCTAGGTGTTTCATGCCCTGTATTGTACGGGTAGAAGTGATTGTTGTATAGGGAGGATTGGTGATGAAGCAGTATCGCTTGGAGGAGTTTGGAGGGTGTGGTGACAACCTCTTTGACAATAGTGACGTGTTCCGCCGGGCCTTCGAGGCCATAGCGGAGGGAGGGACCCTGGTCATTGGCCCCGGGGTCTACCGCACCGGCCCGCTTCACCTCAAGGCGACGGGGTGCACCGTTCGCTTCGAGGAGGGGGCGACCCTCTCCTTCATCGCGGAGGCTGAGCGCTACCGTCCCGTCTATACCCGGTGGGAAGGGGTGGACTGCTGGGCGCTGCACCCCCTCTTCCTCATCACCGATTCACATGACCTCACTATCGAGGGCCCCGGCCTCCTCGATGGCAACGGGTCGTGGTGGTGGAAAGAGCAGCGGTATAAGAAGGACCATCAGAGCGGACCGGAGAGTGCCATCGAGCGTGAGCTTGCTGCGCTCAACCCCTCCTACAAAAGCCAGAGTGGAGGGGGCGGCGGCAGGCCGATCCAGTTCCTCCGTCCACCGCTTGTGCAGCTCTACAAGAGTTCACATATTGTGATCAATGGCCTGAAATTGACCAACAGCCCATTCTGGACACTCCATCCCCTCTATTCAAGCCATCTTTTGATCGAACAGGTGACGATTGAGAATCCAAGCGATGCACCCAATACCGACGGCATCGACATCGAATCATGCGCCCATGTGGTCGTGCGTGGGTGTACGGTCACCGTCGGCGATGATGGCATCGCCCTCAAGAGCGGCAGTGGGCAGAGCGGCATCGAAAGCGGGGTGGCAACCACCGATGTGCTCATCGAGGAGTGTACCGTGCACCATGCCCACGGAGGGGCGGTCATCGGCAGCGAGACTGCTGCGGGCTTTGCCAACATCACCGTTCGCAACTGCCTCTTTGATGGCACCGACCGGGGTATCAGGATCAAGACGCGGCGGGGGCGGGGAGGACGCATCCGTGACCTCACCTTCACCGACCTGACGATGCGCAACAACTACTGTGCCCTGGCCATCAACATGTACTATCGCTGTGGCAGCAACGACGAGGAGGAGTTCTCTCTTGATGAGCGTCCCCTTTTGGATACGACACCGAGCATCGAGCGTGTCCATATCGAGCGCTGCCACGCTACTCGTTCCCGTGCCTCTGCCGCCTTCATCGTCGGCCTGCCTGAAGCCCCGATCAAGGACCTCGTGGTCAAGGATTGCTCGTTTGGTATTGCAAGCGAGCACCTCGTCGATATCGATGAGAGTGAGATGTATGCAGGCCTTCCGAGAATAGAGGAGCGGGGCATGAGGCTCCGCAATGTCCACCTACAGCTGGAGAGGGTTACTGTCGATGGGGTTGAGCATGCGTTGATTATCGAAGAGGGGGTGGCCCTCCAGAATGGTGCATGCGAACAGTCTTGCTGATATCAGGAAAGTTTGCCACCATATCGATTATGGAAAAAGAAGAGACGATGGTACAAGGGGCATTGGTGGTCGGTTTGAACCCGACCTTCCAGGAGACTATGGAGTTCAACAACTATCTCTCCGGTGAGGTGAATCGTGCAACCTCACACCGTCTTGATGCCTCGGGCAAAGGCATGAACGTGGCCCGGGTGTTGAGCCAGCTGCAGATTCCGACCCGGTTGCTGACTCATCTTGGAGGTAGTCGTGTTGAGGAGTTCCTCACTCTTGCTAGGGAAGATGGAGTTCGACTCATCTGGACACCGAGCGGTAGCGTCATCCGTACATGCGTGACCGTCATAGACCATGGTGGGCACCTCGTCACCGAGTTGGTCCAGGAACCCCATGCCGTTGCCGCTTCGACTGATCAAATGATTAGGGAGCTGTACAGTGCGGCACTGGAGCCGGTGCAATGGGTGGTTATTCCCGGGACGAGGGCCCCCGGGTACAGCCCCCACCTCTATGCTGATTTGGTGCAAGAGGCAAAGGGGGCCGGAAAAAGTGTCCTGCTGGACTATCGGGGCAGGGACCTCGAGGAGAGCCTTCCCATGGGAGCTGATGTGGTGAAGCCGAACCTCTCGGAGTTTGTCGCGACCTTCTTTCCTGATCACCCTGCCCTCGGTGAGCACGATGAGAGCGAATCGCTCAAGCGTCTGGTAAAGGGGAAGATGCAGCACATCTACGATTCCTATGGGTCGAAGACGGTCGTGTCTCGCGGAGGGGACCCCCTCTGGGCATGGGATGGATCCGTGTTCTTTGAGATTGAGAGCCTGAATGTTCATGCAGTGAACACCATAGGTTGCGGTGATGCCTTCAGCGGAGGATTCGTTGCCGCGATGGTTCGTGGCAGCTCCTTTGAGGAGGCCTTGCACAACGGTATCGAGGCTGCGGCAAAGAATGCGCAGACCCTTCGCCCCGGAGCGTTGTGGGATTAGAGGTTGAAGAGGTTTGCCAGATATGTGCCGACGCCATCCTCGTCGTTGGATGTGGTGATATCATCGGCGCACGCCTTCAAGACATCGGAGGCATTGCCCATTGCAACCCCCCATCCGACTGCCTTGATCATCTCGCAGTCGTTCTCGGCGTCCCCGAAGGCGATGATCGACTCCATCGGGATATTATTCATGGCACTGACCAGCTCGATGCCCACCCGCTTGTTGGCCCGTGGGTTCATGATCTCGATGTGGTCCTTGAAGGTGGAGACTGCAGAGAATGTTCCGGGAAACTCCTCTTCCAACTCCCTGAGCAATGCTATTCCCAGGGTTTCGGTCTCTTGTCCGGTAATCATCGCCTTGATGCAGGGGTAGTCCGATTCATCCAGGGTCTCAAGATACCTGCAGTCGGTATAGGTAATGGGATCGACCCGCTTGTAGTGGGGAATGTCCTTCCTATCAAGGAAGACGTGTGTCTCGGTTGAGACGTGCAGGCATAGCGAGGTTCCTCTCGTGCGGCGGATCAGCTCATTGACGATCAATGCATCAAGATCGAGGTGGTGGAGGACCTCATCTGTTCGTTTGTCGACGACCATCGATCCATTGAAGAGGGTGAGAGGCAGATGAGGGGGGAAGGGATCGGTTATGAGCCGGGCCGACGAGTACCCCCTGCCAGAAGCAAAACCAACAGCGATTCCCTCTCTTCCGAGCTGCAGCAGTATATCTTTGGTATAGGGGGAGATGCCTTTGCTTGAGGTGAGCAGTGTTCCATCCAAATCCAAGATAATAGCTTGCACATCATTTGCTTTCACTCTGTTCCGCCTTCTGTTGCATTCAGGATATACTAAAACAATACAAGGAATAATATGCGCCGTCAATGATTGAAATTATCATTTATGATCACATATAAACAAAATAGCTGTATAAAAGAGGCATAATTTTCCTTGACAGTTTACCGAACAGGTCTCAGTATAAGAACATGATTAGCTGAAAGAATAATTTTACTTTCAGGGTCTGATCCCCAGTCGTAGGCTGGGGAAAACAAGGGAGGAGAAAATGAGAAAAGGTTTTGCTTTGCTTTTCGTACTCATTCTTGTCGTAGCAATTACTCCTGTATTTGCTGCTGGTGGGCAAGAGAAGCAAGAGACGTTGACGGTGTATGTCGGATTGCTCGAAGAGCACGGAGCGGCAGTATGCCAGGCCTTTGAGAAGGCTTCGGGCATCAAGACCCAGTATGTGCGAATGAGTGGTGGTGAGATTTATGCCAGGCTGAAAGCTGAGCGGCAGAATCCCCAGGCGAGCGTATGGTATGGTGGTGGGTCCTTGACCTTCATCGAGGCAGCCAACGATGGCCTGCTCGAAAACTACATCAGCCCCAATGCAGCAATCATCGATCCCAAGTTCAAGGATCCCAATGGTGCATGGACAGGTATCTATAGTGGCTACCTCGGCTTCTATGCAGATGGCGATTGGCTGAAGAAGAACAACGTTGCAATGCCCGGTTCGTGGGAAGATCTTCTCAACCCCGCCTTCAAGGGCGAGATTGTCATGGCTCACCCCGGTTCGTCCTCGACATCCTATAACCTGCTGACCACCATCCTGCAGATTTATGGTGAGGAGAAGGGCTGGGAGTACCTGGTCAAGCTAAACAACAACGTCAGACAGTACACCAAGTCGGGTTCTGCCGGTGGCCGGATGATCCAGCTGCACGAGACCGCTCTTACCATTGGTTACCTGCACGACGCAGTCGCCTTCAAGCGCGAAGGGTACGACCACATTGTAATCAACACCCCGATTGAGGGAACCGGTTATGAGATCGGAGCCGTTGGTATCATCAAGGGCGCTCCCCAGCTCGAAGCTGCCAAGAAGTTTGTCGACTTCGTGTTGACCGTCGAAGCCCAGGAGATTGGACAGACTGTGAACGCTCTGCAGTTCCTGACCAACCCCAACGCAAAGGCACCGGCAGAAGTTGAGCCGATCAAGAACACCAAGCTGATCGACCAGGATGATGCATGGTCTGGGGCACACCGCTCCGAGTTCCTGGATAAGTTCAACCTGTTGACCATGACAACTGTTCCGACAAAATAATGTTCGGAGTATCCACCAGGCAGCACAATCGTGCTGCCTGGTATCTTGTCATATCCGCTATTTCTAAATGAGGATCACTATGCAAAACGTTCAAAATGGTGCATTCAGCCTTGAATCGAGGGCGCGCCAATATCTAAAAAAGCTAAAGTTCACAATGCGTGATCCGGTGTTGCTGGTATCAGTTGTCACAGTAACCATCATCGTAGTGATGTTCGTTGTGCTTCCTTTGTTTACCATCCTCAAGGAGAGTGTCGTCCTCAAAGGTCATTTTTCCCTTTCTGCGTATGCTACAATCTTCAAGAGCAAATTTTCACTTCACATCATCAAGAATACAATCAAGCTGGGCTTGACTGTTGCAGCAATAGGAACTGCCGTTGCATTCCTCTTTGCATATGCAACCACCTATCTGAGTATTCCAGGTAAACCATTCTTCAGGATTCTGTCAATTCTTCCGATGATCTCACCGCCATTTGTAATCTCATTGGCAGCAATCCTACTCTTTGGAAGGAGTGGTTTGATAACCTACAAACTATTGGGCATCAGAAATGACATCTATGGGTTCTGGGGCTTGGCCCTCACCCAAGTACTCTCATTCTTCCCGGTCGGGTATCTGATGCTGACCAACCTCCTGCAGAATATAGACCCATCGGTAGAGGAGGCAGCGCAAGCGCTCGGCTCCAACCAGCGTCGCGTCTTCGGCACGGTAACCATCCCTTTGATGCTACCCGGACTAGCCAATGCCGCACTGCTGATCTTCATCCAATCCCTTGCAGATTTCGGGAATGCGATTGTCATTGGAGGCAACTACACCACCATGGCCGTCCAGATCTATCAGCAGGGAATTGGAAGCTATGACATGCAGGGAGCGACCGCCTTGGCTGTCGTGCTCCTGTTGATTTCTGTCCTTGCATTCTACCTGCAGAACAGTGTAATTGGAAAGAAATCGTACATCACGGTCACCGGAAAGACCTCCAAGCAGCGAGTCCTCAATGACAACAAGAAGGTAACCACTCCTGTCTTCATCGTCTGCATGCTAATCTCCGTGACCGTGGTGAGTATGTACCTCCTGGTACCATATGGTGCATTTGTGCGGCTCTGGGGTGTTGACTTCAGCTTCACCACCAGGTGGATAAAGTATGTCTTCACCATCGGCTGGCGCTACATCAAGGACACTGCGACCCTTGCATTGATTGCAACACCAATCTCTGCAATCATGGGTATCGTGGCAGCATTCCTGATCGTGCGGAAGGATTTTCCTGGCAAAAGGTTGTTGGAGTGGTCGATACTGATGGCCATCGCCCTTCCGGGAACGGTTCTCGGTCTCGGGTATGTGCTCTCGTACAACACCCCGCCGATCATCCTGACAGGCACGGGATTCATCTTGGTTGTCGCCCTCGTCATGCGTAGCATGCCTATCGGAACCCGATCGGCCATCGCTGCGCTGAAGCAGATTGACCCATCGATCGAAGAGGCGGCCAGTATCTGTGGAGCTGGAAGTGAGAAGGTTTTCATGTCGGTCACGGTACCGTTGATCAGGCCTGTCTTCTTCAGTGGCTTGGTATACTCCTTCATCAGGGGAATGACCCTGGTCAGTACGATTATCTTCCTGGTCTCGGCACGGTGGCAAATGCTGACTGTTGCGATCATGAACCAGGTCGACCAGGGACTGTATGGTGCAGCGAATGCGTATTGCTTGGTATTGATCATCCTCGTTGGAGGGGTCATGGGAATTGTGGCTTTGTTCCTCCGGTCGCTCGGAATAAATCTTGATGAGGGGTATTAGAATGGAAGGGAGTTCAGCAAAAAAAGTTGAAATGGTCAATTTGTCGAAAACGTTCATCACCGCTACACGGGGAGTCGTAAAAGCGGTACAGGATGTTAACCTGACCATTAACCCCGGAGAGTTTGTCACATTGCTTGGTCCGTCAGGGTGTGGAAAGACGACTCTGCTTAGGATGATTGCCGGTTTTGAGATGCCAACCGAAGGAAAGATTCTCATCAATGATGAGGATGTGATTTCAAAGACTCCCGACAAGCGTGATCTGGGCATGGTCTTCCAGAACTATGCACTCTTTCCGCACCTGAATGTATCCAACAATATTGCATATGGATTGAAAATTAAAAAACTATCCAAGGAAGAGATTCATGAACGGGTCTTGGATGGATTGAAGATTGTCCAGATGGATGATTTTGCAGAGCGGGTACCGGCGCAGATGAGTGGCGGCCAGCAACAGCGGATCGCCCTGGTGCGTGCACTTGTCTTGCACCCGGGTGTACTGCTCTTCGATGAGCCGCTCTCCAACCTCGATGCAAAGTTGCGCCTCCATATGCGCGATGAGATTCGACGCATCCAGAAGGAGATCGGCATTACCTCCGTCTATGTCACCCACGACCAAAGCGAAGCGATGGCGATGAGTGACAAGATTGTCATTCTCAAGGATGGGATCATCCAGCAGGTTGGTTCGCCGCAGGAGATCTACCAACATCCACAGAATGAGTTCATTGCCAACTTCATTGGAAAGGCCAATATCCTGGAAGGGAAGATTGCCGCGAAGAAGGGTAGCGACGTCACCGTTGAAATCGGGGAGGCCACGTACCAAGTAACACAGAAGATATCGTGGAAGGTCGGTAATACGGTTAAGGTGGTCGTACGTCCTGAGGCGATCGAGCTGGGCAAGGAAGAGCTGACAGGTACGGTTGTCAAGACGACGTACATGGGAGTGAGCCAGGATTACTGGATCAAATTCCAGGGTTCTGAGCTTGAAGTATCGGATTACAACCCCTCTGCAAAGCAGCTCTTTGAGGAGGGCGGGCCCGTCTCGTTCGGTCTTAAAGAGAAGTCACTGCACATCCTGGAGCCTGAGGCGTAGGTACGCCACTATCTCGGCTGCAGCATCCTCAGGAGAGCCTGTATCGGTATTGATCAAGAGATGATCGACCTCGAGGGGCTCTTCTTTTGCCTTGCTATCAAGATACCATTGGAAGGTCCTGTTCTCTGCAGGATGGGTTCCGTGTGCCCGCTCAATCCTCTCCTTGGCAGACTCATCGCTACAGACAAGCTTGACCCCGTATAGTTTGGCGTTGATGCGCTTTGCCGCCTCTACCAGCGTTCTGACTTGGTGCTGTTGCGAGAACGGCCGCCCATCGAAGATGATTGTGATGGCAGGGTGTCGGGAATGGAGGTATGCAGCGACCTCAATCATAAGGTCGATGCATAGGTCATTCTGTGCGGATGTATAGTCGGTGAACCGTGTACCAAAGAGAGACCGGCGCACCTGGTCCTTGTCGAGTATGAACACCCCGTAGTCCTTCTCAAGGACCCTGGCGATGGTGCTCTTTCCCGAACCTGGCAACCCTGCCATTGCAACAATCATTGAATACTCCTATTTCTTGCAGTAAAGATGTGCCTTGTCAGCGGTATTGAAGAGATCGATCTTCTGTCGGATGACCACCTTCATGGCTTCGATGCACGGGGGATAGATTGTGTTCGGCTCTCTGAGGGACGTGTCCTGCAACACTTCTCGGCACTTGACGTAGAACGCCTTCTTGATATCGCTTGAGATGTTAATCTTGCACACACCAAGGGAGACAGCCTGGGCAATCTCCGAGTCCGGATTATCGGATCCGCCGTGGAGAACCAGGGGGATGGATGTTCTGCCGGCAATCTCCTTGAGCAGGTCGAGTTTCAACTGCGGCTTCTTGTCCTTGGGGTAGAGGCCATGGGAGGTACCGATGGCGATGGCGAGCGTATCTACGCCGGTCTCCCGTACGAACACCTCGACATCGTCAGGGTTCGTATAGATGATCTGGTCAGCTCCGGACTCTCCCGCATCATCGACAGCCCCGATGGTCCCGAGCTCGGCTTCAACTGAAACACCGACAGCATGGGCAGCCTCAATGACTTTCTTGGTTATGGAGATGTTCCCATCGAAGGTAAGATGGGATGCATCGATCATGACGGAGGTGAAACCGCAGGAGATCGCCTGCATGATCTGCTGGAAGTCTCCACCGTGGTCGAGATGGATGCATACGGGAACAGAAGCTTTGTGGGCCTCTTCCTTGACCATTGCGACAAAGCTCTCTCTGGTGAATGAGAGTTCATCAGGGTGGATAGCGATGATTACGGGAGCTTGTAGTTCCTCACACGCCTCAATGACCCCCTTGAGGATCATCGAGCTGCTGGTGTTGAACGCGGGGACCGCAAATTTGTGCTTCTGTGCGACTGTCAGTAACTCTTTCATGGTTACAAGCATAGTAGGTTCTCCTTGAATAATTATACGGTGGTTATTTTTGCACCGTGTTTTTGCAATAACGTAAGATCTTTGTCTTTTATATTCGTATCGGTTATTAGTAAATCAATCTCTTTGAGTGTATGGACAAAAGAGAACGCTGTGGTTCCGATTTTCGAAGAGTCGCTGATGCAAATCGAGTACTTGGCATTGTCGGCCATGATGCGCTTGATGGACGCCTCCTGCGGCTCGGCCGCAAAGTAGCCGTCGGGGATCAGGATGCCGCTGATGCCTATGATCGCCTTGTCGGTGCGGTACTGTTGGAGATTGTTTTCGCAACTGGTCCCGATAATTGAATCCGTGGTCTTTTCGAACTCTCCGCCAACGATGATCACTCTGTTGTCGTTGATGCCCGCCAGTGTCTGTGCGATGGAGGGAGAGTTGGTGACAATCAGCAAGCGGCGGTGGGAGAGCAGTGATTGGGCTACAAGCAGGGCCGTTGACCCGGAGTCTATGAAGAGGCTCTCCCCATCCTTGATGAGCGTGGCTACATGCTCGGCTATGCGTCGCTTCTCTTCTGCAAAGTTCTCAAGGCGCGAGAAGAGGTTTGTAATCTGCCAGATGGAGCGATCCAGCCCGCTCATCGCTCCGCCATGGGTTCGTACCAATCGCTGTTCCTGTTCAAGCAGGATGAGGTCACGACGGATTGTTACCTCCGTCACATTGAAGTACTCCGCCAATTCGGAAACGCTGGCGCGCTTCTTGTGATTGATGTATTGGATAATCCCTATCCTGCGCTCTTCCACAAATTCCTTCTTGATCATGGTTTGCTCCTCCTGGTGGGCATCTTGGCCAAAAACCCAGCGATAAACGCATCTCCGAGGCCGATGGTGGTCATGGCAGGGGCGTTGACTGTCCAGCAGGGCACACAACACGTGAGGTCATCTTCCAGTGCCTCGTGCAACGTAATGCCATATGGACTCAAGGAGCCTGGGAGTGGACCGTTATCGAGCATGGCGGCGGTTGCCCAATCGATACCCTGCTGCAGCGCGCCTTTATAGATGGCGGCACTCTTCCCTCGCGCCACCACATAGTGTTTGGTGTGGATGACAACGATGGGGACACTGAGGAGGGCCGATGTCACTGCCAGGGCTGTGCGAACATCGTCTGCATCAGCTCCTCCCATGTCGGATCCCACCATATCTGACCACTCTTCCTCGTTCATGCTGTAAACGGTCAGGTATGGGCAGAGGGCTTTGCGCACAAGGTCAACAAAGTGCGTCTTGTGGAAGCACCCACTCTCGTACACGATGGGCAACGATGGCAGCATGGGCTTCAGGTAGTGTGCAAGCTCTACAAGGCGGGTCTCCAGCAGTCTCTGGCTGTGCATAGCGTTCAGCCCGCTGATGAGCAGAACGTCACAATCTCCAGCTTGGGAAAAGAACAAGGGATTGAGTTCAACCGCCCTGATGGCAGGGTTGTTGTTAAGGATGATCCGGTTGGCAGTGGGTGCGGTTATCGTGCGGTCTGCCACCTGTACGGTCAATCCGCCTTGATACTGGATGATCAGGTGGAAGGAGGATGGCGGACTTGATGGTGCTACAACGACCTCGACCAAGGGATCGATCAAGGTGCGGTCCTCTTCGGTGTATGAGAGCATGTGGACGAGCGAGGGGATCGAGTGGGCTGCCAGGAGGTTGGCGGCCCTGGTTGCCGTCCCCCCGAGGGACACGGTGTAGGGGAAGCGAAGCGCAAGCGTGTCGAGCACTGAAGGCTCGTCGACGTACCGTTCACCCCCCTGCCCCTCGGCGATGGCCTGGACGATGGTCGCAAGCACCACTCGTTCATCGTTGAGATGGTGGTAGTAGTGTAGATCCTGGGTGGTTATGGAGAGATCATCGAGGGCCTGTTGTAGCAGTGCTGAGTCAAGGTCAGCGATATAATCGATGGCATTTGCCAAGCCTAGGGCCATGGAGCATGTTGAGTGCATATCCCTCATGAAGATAGGATACTTGCATCCAATAGGTACGTCAATGATTCATTCAATAACAATCACTCATTATGAGTGATTGTTATTGAATGAATCTCGTATGTGTGGAAAAGGCCTCCTTGGGGAGGCCTTCCCTCAGAAGCGGATCAATTGTCGAGCTTCCCTTCGCTTCCAAAGACCTTGATCTTGTTCTGGACGATCTGGGAGCACGCAGCGATCATCATCTTGGAGATGGTGCGCGGTTCACTGTCCGTGGAAGCATTACTGCCTGCCTTCATGACGTCGAAGAGACCGTGGACCTTCAGTTCGGTACCTACGTTTATCTTGGTGATGCCCGCTTCGATGGCCCGTCTGAGGTCTACGTCCGAGACCCCGGTTCCGCCATGGAGGACCAAGGGCAGGTCAGTCAACTTCCGAATGGCAGCGATGCGATCGAAATCAATCTTTGGCTCGCTCTTATAGAAGCCATGGACCGTTCCCACAGCAACGGCAAGGGCGTCGATGCCGGTCTCCTCGACAAAGACCTTGGCCTCGTTGGGAACCGTGAACAAGGCGGATCGCTCATCGACCTTTATATGATCCTCAACGCCTCCGACGTGTCCAAGCTCCGCTTCTACCGAGACACCATACTTTCGAGCATAGTCGACCACCTTTCTGGTAATCTGGACATTCTCCTCGAAGCTCTTCTGTGAAGCATCGATCATCACAGAGGTGAACCCATTGTCGATGCATCGGCAGATCATGTCATAGTCGGTGGCATGGTCGAGGTGGAGGACGACCTCCGTCCCATACTCCTCGCTGATGGCACGTGTGGCCGCCACGACGAGTTTCTCCCCCATGATCTTCATCGCACCGACAGAGGCCATGGCGATGACAGGACTCTTGGTAAGGCTCGCTGCCTCGATGACTCCCTTGAGGTTCTCAAGATTGAAAAAGTTGAACGCCCCCACTGCGTAATTGCCTTCTTTCGCTCGTTCAAGTGCGTACTTCAGTGTTACTAGTGCCATGGTGAAACTCTCCTATGATTCTAAAATTAGATCTGCAAGAAAACGCAGGCTCATAGCCAGCGGGACCTCGGGATCAGCATACTCAATTTCTTTGACTTTGTCACAATCCCAAAGGGGGTGAGATGTCTGCAATCCTGCCTTGAATGTGTCCCAATTGGTCTGATGGAATTGGTCCCTTCCTAGATTCCGGCCAATAATCTGCTCTTTGAGCCGTTCGACTGTGGGCATGAGGTGGATGTTGATGACCTCAACTTCCCACAGAATGTGCTGCGTCTTGTATCGGCTGATGAAGAGCTCATCCCTGAGCTCCTGAGAGCACGGTGCACTTGCGATCACCGACACCCCGCTGTGAAGGGTCTCTGCGATGGTATTCCAGAAGACGGCATAGCTTTCATCCCTCCACTTTGAGCAGAATTGCGAGTAGGCCAGATCCTGGTCATATTGGGCGTGGAGGCGATGGAGGAATGGCTCGGTGAGCGTGTCATAGTCGAGGTAGGGTAGCGAGAAGATCCGGGCCAATTGGCGCGAGAGGGTGCTCTTCCCGCTCCCGGAGATGCCTGTCGTCAGGATGAGTCGTTGTTGGCTGGTCACATCAACTCCTTGTTGTGCTCTGTGATCATGGGGATGAGGTGCTGTACCGCCTC
>Ga0265295_1006656_pt1 | contig 13854 bp, 8 predicted proteins | sample Munlansysbiofilm_FD_192503 | JGI IMG/M metagenome (GOLD analysis project Ga0265295, IMG submission 192503) | Leachate microbial communities from a municipal landfill in Southern Ontario, Canada - Methane capture system biofilm | ecosystem: Engineered > Solid waste > Landfill > Unclassified ... | reverse complement strand
CGCAAAATATTCTGTTTTGATAGTAGAAGATGATTTGTTGATATTAGAGAATTTCAAGAATACGCTTGGTTATTTATTCAAAAATGTATATACGGCTTCTGATGGAAAAGAAGGATTTGAAGTATATACAAAGCATAAACAAGAGTTAAATATTGTAATGGCTGATTATAATATGCCCAAGATGAATGGTCTTGATTTATTTACACAAATCAGGAAAACAGACCGAAAAATAGCCTTAATGCTTATCACTGGTGATATGTCAAAAGATTTATTTATCAAAGCTCTCAAAGTAAAACTCAATGAATTTGTACTAAAACCAGTACAGCTTAAAACTTTTCTTATACTTATCTATCAAGTATTATTATCTTTTGAACATGAAGAAACAATTATCAAGCAAAATAAAGAATTAGAAATTTTGTTTACACTACTTGGCAAACACAATCTTATTACAAAAGCAGATTTAAAAGGAAATATTATTTATGCAAATGATGTATTTTGTGAAATCTCAGGATATTCAAAAGAAGAAATATTGGGACAACCTCATAGTATTGTAAGACATCCTGATATGAATAGTGATATTTTTGCTCAGATGTGGAGTATTATTACAAATGGAGAGATTTGGAGAGGAAAAGTCAAGAATAAAGCCAAAGATGGAAGTAGCTATATTGTAAATGCTATGATTATGCCTATTCGTGACAGTCATGGAAATATAAAAGAATATATTAGCTCAAGACATATCATAACTGATGAAGTAGAAGAAAGTGAAAAAGTATCTGAGTTTAATAAACATCTCAAAAAAAATGTAATAGATTTAAAATCTGAAAAAATAAGAACCAAAAATCAAATTGAAACTGAATTGAGAGCAAAGTTTAATGATGAACTTGATGCAAAGACACAATACTTTCTCAATATTCAAGAGTCATTTCAAGAGCAAGTTTATAGACTAAGAGAAAAAAATGCAATGTTACTTACTAACTTAAATCTTAGAGAAAAAGAGTTACAAAGTATTGCAAATAAACAAGATAGTTTTTACTCTATGCAAAGAGAAAAAACATCACAAGAACAATCAAAAATCAATTCTTTAGCAGTAGAACTAAAAACTCAAACACTAAAAATGCAAGCATTGGAAATAGAAAAGAAAAGTTTACAAGATGCTTTTTTGAATAAACGACAAGAATTAGAAATAGCAAACAATAGAATAAAAGAACTTGAAGATGTGGTACACCACTACGATATGAAGAAAAAATTACAATAGTTTTAAGGGATTTTTGGATACTCTTATATAGATAAAACAGATAAATATTATCAAATATAAGGTACAAAATGACACATGATGAATACTTACAAAAAGTAAAACTAGCATCCTCTTGGGCTTGGGCTTATTATGTATTAGACAATCCACAAGCTACCGATGAAGAATATGATAAACTTTACCGTGAATTAAAAGCTTATGAATCACTCCATCCTCAACACATATTACAAAGCTCACCTACTCAAAGACTAGGCGGTGTGGTGCTTGATGGGTTTAATAAAGCTCCTCATTTATCAAGAATGTGGTCACAAGAAGATGTATTTGATCATGAAGAGCTGATAGACTGGGCAAATCGTGCTAGAAAAATACATAGTGAATTGGAATTTTATTGTGAACCAAAGTTTGATGGTGCTAGTATGAATCTTATCTATGAAAATGGGAAGCTCAAAACTGCTATCACAAGAGGTGATGGAAGTGTTGGGGAAGATGTTACAAATAATATCTATACAATACACTCTATACCACTAGAGATTGACTATCTTGATACTATAGAAATCCGTGGGGAAATCGTAATCAAAAAAGATGACTTTGAACAAATCAACATCCAAAGAATCAAAAACGGTGAACAACCATTTGCAAATCCAAGAAATGCAGCTGCTGGGAGCCTTAGACAACTAGACCCAAAAGTGACAGCAAGTAGAAAACTATTTTTTTATACTTGGGGGATAGGACACAATACCCTCTCATTTAAAACCATTGCAGAGCAAATGAGCTTTGTAAGAAGTCTTGGCTTTTTATCGCCCCCTATGTCACACACTTGCAACACTTTAGAAGAAGTGGAAGAGTTTTATGCTTCAATGGCAAAACAAAGAAATACAATCCCTATGATGCTTGATGGTATGGTGGTCAAAATCAACTCAATTGCTACTTGCGATGAGCTAGGATATACCGTCAAACACCCAAGATGGTCATGTGCTTATAAATTTGAGGCGGTTGAGAAATCTACCGTTTTAAAAGATGTTATACTACAAGTTGGTCGAACTGGTGTAGTGACTCCTGTGGCTGTCCTAGAGCCTGTGGATATAGAAGGAGTTGTGGTAGAAAGAGCTACTCTACATAACTTTGATGAAATAGCAAGACTTGATATCATGATAGGTGATACAGTCACTATTATAAGAAGTGGTGATGTGATACCAAAGATTATCAAAGTTTTCACTGAGCGACGAAATGGTAATGAAGTAGCAATTCCAAGACCATCAAATTGCCCTGATTGTGGCAAAGAACTCCTTGATGAGGGGATAATCCTAAAATGTCAAAACTTAGAGTGTCCATCAAGAGTAGTAAACTCTATCATACATTTTGCAAGTAAAAATGCTATGAATATAGATGGGCTTGGCAATAAAATAGTAGAACAGCTTTATAATGAGAAAAAAATATCTGATATTTTGGATTTGTATGCTCTAAAATATGAAGATTTGGCTGATTTGGAAGGATTTAAAGAGAAAAAAATCAACAACCTTCTAAATGCAATAAAAAACACCAAAAACTCCCCTTGCCATAAAGTAATAAATGCTTTGGGGATAGAGCTAATAGGTGAAGTAGCAAGTAAAGAACTATGCAAAAAGTTTGGTTTGGAGTTTGTCAATGCTACCTATGAAGAGCTTATTGCAATAGATGGCTTGGGTAAAGAGATGGCCGATAGTGTATTGGAATTTTCAAGAGTAAACAAAGAGGTAATTCAAAAGCTTTTTGCTCTCATTTCACCAACCGTAACCAAAGTGATACAAAATCACGATACAGTATTTAGTGGTAAAACTGTAGTAATTACAGGAACTTTGAGTATAAGTAGAGATATTTTGAAAGAAAAATTAGAGTCTCTTGGAGCGAAAGTAGCATCATCAGTATCCAAAAAAACAGACTTTTTGATATGTGGCAGTGACGCTGGTAGCAAGCTGGATAAGGCTTTGGAGCTTGGAGTGAAAGTGATTGGGGAAGATGAGTTGAATGGATTAGTGAGTAGTGAAAAAGACTAATTACCAAATGACGAATAAAAAGGATTAAAGTATGAGATTTATATTATTAGTAACTGGGTTTTTGATATTTATGTTTGTGGGAACATTTGTATTTTTGTTTACACCTATAGGAAATCCTATTGTTGGGGGTATTGTAGAATCTAAAATCAAAGAAAACACAGGCTTAGATGCAAAATTTGATAAGTTTGGGTTATCTTGGGGGTCTATTGATATTGATTTAAAAATAGCAAAAAACCAGATTTTAGTTGCGGGGGATTATTCTTTGTTTGGAAAATCTTTTGATTTGAATTTTGATTTCAAATTGGCTGATTTGAGTACATTTTCTGCACTTGCTGGAAGTGAGCTTCAAGGTGGGTTCAACTTACTTGGAAAAGCAAGTGGTGATTTGGGATATGCTAAGGTTGTGGGAACTTCTGATATAGCTTCAAGTGATACATCATTTGATATAGAACTTACCAAATTCAATCCTAGTAAAATCATAGCAAATATCAAAAATGCTCAATTGTCTGAGATTTTACAACTAGCAGGACAAAAAAACTATGCAAAAGCTGATATTAATAGTGATATTTTAATCAAAGATTTCAGTCAAAATTCTTTGGATGGGATAGTAAAACTAGATGTTAGTAATGGGAAAGTTGATACAAAAGTAATGAAAGAAGACTTTGGTATAGAGCTTCCTCAAACCAACTTCACAATCAATGCAAATGCACTTTTACACAAAAATGTAGATTTTGATTTGATTTTTGATTCTAATTTGGCAAAAATCTCAACTGATGGAAATATTCAACCAACAGATATGTCAATACTTGGCAAATATGATATCAAAATACAAGAACTTGGACTTTTCTCACCTATTATTAACTATCCTTTAAAAGGTAATTTCAACGCAAATGGTACTATCAAAGGTGACGATAAAAGCCTAGATATCACACTTCTTTCAGATGTGGCAAATAGTGCTACAAATATAGCTTTAAATCTCAAAAATTTCGAGCCTCATAGTGTAAATGGTACTATCAAAAATCTAAATACTCAGAGCCTATTTAATATGATTTCACTTCCAAATTATGCAAATGCTCTAGTTGATGTAAATCTAAAAATCAACAATGCCAAAATGGGTGAATTAGATGGAAATATCATCACAAATATCAAAAATGGGGTATTTGTACCAAAAACAATAAAAGATGAGTTTGATATAAATATGCCTCAAAGCAATAAATTTCGTGCTGATATAAATACAAAATTAGACAATTCCAAAATCAATTCTAGTGTTGATTTCGTCTCAACAATCGCAAATCTTAACACAAAAGAAACTTTGTTTGACCTAGAAGATAGCTCACTAAATAGTGATTTCAAAGTCAATATTAGTGACTTGAATAATCTTTATTTTATCACAGAGACTAAACTAATAGGTGCTATGGAAATAAACGGAGATATACACCAAAAAGGTGAAGATTTAACACTCAATATCCACTCAAATACACTAGGTGGAAGTTTCAAAGCAAATATGATAAATGAAAAACTAAGAGTAGATATAAATTCACTTGAAATACTAGAAATCTTAAAAATGCTAGATTACGGACAGTTTTTCAAAGGAAAAATCTCTGGGGAAATCACTTATAATACTTTAGAAAAATTAGGTCTTGTAAATGCAGATTTTGCAGGAGGACATTTCACTAAAAATAATATGACATCATTAATTGCATCTTTTACTGGTGTAGATATCTTAAAAGAGACTTTTTCAAAAGCAACCTTACAGAGCAAGATAGACAAAAACATCATCAAAACAAATCTTGATATGAGTTCTTCAGTAGTAGATATCAAAACAAAAGATGCTCATTTGGATACAGAAGCAAACCAAATTGATGCACTACTTGAAGTACAAGCAGCTAAATATCCTCTAAAAATCAAGCTAAAAGGCAACACTTCATCACCAAATATATCTATAGATGGTCAAAAAGCTGTTCAAGAAAAAGTAAAAGAAAAAATCAACAAAGAACTAGATAGAGCGTTGGAAAAAAACCTTGATGAGGGGACAAAAGAACTTCTAAAAGGGCTATTTAGATGATAAAACTTGGAATCTTTGGCAATCCTATAGAACACAGTAAATCCCCACTAATGCATAACAGTGCATTGAAATCTTTGGGTATTGATGGATATTATGATAAATATCTTTTGCTTGATGGCTCACAAATAAAAAAAGAGTTTTTAAATTTTGGGCTTGAGGGAGCAAATATCACAGTCCCTCATAAAGAAGATGCCTTCAAAAACGCTGATGAGATAAGAGGAATAGCACAAAAAATAGGTGCTGTAAATACTTATGTAAAAGAAAATGACAAAGTAATAGCCTACAATACAGACGGCTTAGGATTTATCAAAGCTATTGAAGAATTTGGTGATATAAAAAATGCCCTTATTCTAGGAGCTGGAGGAACTGCTAGAGCCATAGCAGTAGCCCTAAAAGATGCCAATATAGAAGTAACCATCATCAACCGCTCAAGAAAAGGAAGACTAGAGTTTTTTGAAGAACTAGGATGTAAATGCTACACGATAGAAGAACTCTCTTCCTCAGTCACTCAGTCACTCAGTACCTCAGTACCTCTCATCATAAATACCACAAGTGCAGGATTAAAAGACGACTATTTACCAATACCAAAAGAGTTGTTAGTCACTCTTATGAAAAATGCACAGTTTGCATTTGATTGTATATACGGCAAAATCACACCTTTTTTGGCTCTTGCAAAAGAGATGGATTTGAGATACAAAGATGGCAAAGATATGCTTCTTTTTCAAGGTGTTTTGGCTTTGGAACTTTTCATAAAACAACCAATACCGCCCACTACTATAGAGGAAATGGATAGATGTTTAAAATAGTATTTTTAATACTTATCTCATCTATCCTTTCTCTTGCAAACCAAGACAAAAGGCTAATTGATTTAGAAAAATTCCTAAACACCCTACCCCAAAAAACAACTACCCAAAAACTAAACTCTGTTAATTTTTATTTCAATCAAATAGTATCAGCTTACGACTCAATAGATGATATAAATCACGATGAATGGGATACTATGATAGACTTTGTACTCAAAGGTAGAGGTGACTGCGAAGAGTATGCCATAAGCAAATACGAAGCACTCAAACTTTCTGGTATTGAGAAAAACAAGCTATTTTTGATGGTAGTAAAAGAAAAAATAAGACCAAGCAATGAGTTCCATCTAGTAACAGCATATTACGAAGATGACAAAAACCCACTAATATTAGACAACCTAAGCTTCAAAGCCCTACCCCTTCTAAGAAGAACTGACTTAGAGCCTATTATGATATTTGATGATAATGTCGCTTACAGGGTAGATTCTCAAGGTAAAAAACAAGAACCAATAACTTCTCCTTTTCCAAATATATTGAAAAATTTGGAAAAAAAGTTTCACAAGCAGTTAGTAGAAAAAGGAATAACGGAACCCAGACTTTCTCACAGAGAGTGATTTGCACAAGAGTCGGGCTTGTCTTAAATGGAACCCCAGATTTATCTGGGCTTGTCTTAAATGATACTAGATGAATCTGGCGTTCTGTAAGATAGTATTTATAACAGTCTTGGCTCTTATTTACTGATGCATAAATATACCAATTCCATACTTTACTCCAAGTTTATATACGACTATCTTCATTTTGTATTTCATTATAATTCTTTTCTAAAGTCAATAACTTTTGAAAAACATTTTTATACATCAAAGATTGCTCTACTGGATAGATTGGATTTTGAGACCGTTTTTTGTAATCGTCTAACATATCTTGTATAAAACCATCAAAATCTTTTATTTCCCAATTTATATAATCTATCATCAATGCTTCATGATTTTCAAAATCTTTATACTTTTCTATCTCCATAGCCATTAATTGGGCGAAGTATTCTTCTCTTGGTTCTGGAACTAAAACATACCTACTGTTGTAGCCTAAACTATCGGATACTTCATCATAAAAATCATTACTTTCTTTAGTATTGTTAATATTTTTTAGTGTTTCAAAGAAAGCTTGATTGAAATCTTCATCATAAGTTATAGTTGTAGATAATAGTATATTGGAAACTGAATCGTCTTCATATTTATATACAGGTATATAAGTAGATAAATCAAGATTCATAGACTTTTGTTGAAATTCATTAAATGCTTTTGCTTGTTCATAATTTAGATTTTTAACCTCTTGCATTGAAATCATATCATCTGCAAGGATTTCTCTAAACAATTTCTCATTCTCAGGTGATAAAGATGAAAATCCATTATTTTTATCTATAAAAGAAAGAATATCAGAAGTGAGTAATTTCGTATTCGCTAATACTTTTTTGTCTTTAAGATAGCTATCAAAGGATGTTGTATTTTGACTATTTGTTTGAGCTGTGGAGGAAGTAGAGTTTGTATTATAACTGTATGATGAACTTTGAGTATTCGATACTTGCATAGTTTATCCTTTTATTAAAATTAGTATTTTATAAAGCCCTGAGTATCTCTACTCAAAGCTTTTTAGTTCAGCCTCTACTTTGTCAAATTTACTTTGAGCCTCGCTCAAAGCAGTTCTGTTTGTTTCAAGCACAAGGGCTGGTGCGTTTGCTACGAATTTTTCGTTGTTTAGCATATTTGATAGCTTATTTATTTCAGCCTCTAGTTTTGCTTTTTGTTTGCTTAGTTTGTCTTTGATTGCACTTAGGTCTATACTATCTGTCGGGATATAAACTTCTAGGTTTGTACTTACATCTGTGATACATTTGCCATCTATTTTTGCCGTTACAAACTCTATATTTTCTACTTTGGCAAGTTTTTGAATAAACGGTTTTATCGCATCTGTATCCAAATCTACGCCTAGTTTGATGTATGCCAAATCTATCTTACTATTACCCATATCTATGATAACTTTTGCTCTTCTACAAGCTACAATTGCCTCTTCTATAATAGCAAATTGTTCTATTGAAGCTTTATCTACTGGAAGCTCTTTTGGGTAGTTCATAATCATTACTGATTTGCCCTCTTCTAGTGTAGTACCGCTTAGTTTGTGGTATAAATAATCAGCAATAAAAGGCATAAAAGGAGATACAAGTTTCAAAGTCTCTTTGAATATAGCTCCAAGTTCAGCTACGCTTGATTTTTCTGCTTTGCTATACTCAATACCCCAGTCACAAAACTCCATCCATACGAATTTGTATATTGCATTTGCAGCGTCATTGAATCTATAGTTATCAAGATTATCTCTTACCTCATCAGTCGCTACTGAAAGACGACTTAGCATATATTTGCCAAGAGTTGATTTGATTTCTATATCTTTTAGGTCTTTGAAACTGCTCTCATTTATAAGTAAGAAGTTTGATGCGTTATAAAGCTTGTTTGTAAAGTTTCTATAAAGCTCAAGGTGTTTTCTGCCTAGCTTTATATCTCTTCCTTGTACCGTCAAATATGCAAGAGAAAATCTAACTATATCAGCACTAAACTCTTCTACCATATCAAGAGGGTCTATTACATTTCCTTTTGATTTAGACATCTTCGCACCCGTTTCATCTCGCACTAAAGCGTGAAGATAGATATGTTTGAAAGGTAGCTCACCCATGAAATGTTCACCCATCATCATCATTCTAGCTACCCAGAAAAACAATATATCAAACCCAGTAATAAGCAATGAATTTGGATAGAAATCTTTTAAATCCGTCCCCGTAAATTTATCTCCCATTTGTCCGTTGTTGCCCCATCCAAGAGGAGAAAACGCCCAAAGTGCCGAGCTAAACCAAGTATCCAGTACATCTGGGTCTTGAGCGAAGTTTTTACTTGCACATTTTGGACAATCATGCGGATGGTCGTCTTTACTAGCCCACTCATGACCGCACTCTTCACAATAAAACACAGGTATTCTATGTCCCCACCAAAGCTGTCTTGATATACACCAGTCTCTTAGCTCATCCATCCAAGAACTATAGCTATTTATCCAATGCGGAGGGAAAAACTTAGTTAAACCTGCATAAGTCTTGTCTATAGAATTTCTAGCTACCTCTTTACGCACAAACCATTGTTTAGAGATATAAGGCTCTACTATGTTTTTACATCTATAGCAATGCCCTACTTGATGGTTGTGGTCTTCTATCTTGATAAGGTATCCAAGCTCTTGAAGTTTTGCTACTACCTCCAAACGAGATTCTAGTCTTTCAAGTCCTGCGAACTCTCCACAATGCTCGTTTAATATCCCTTTTTCATCAAATACCGTGATGAATTCCAAATCATGTCTTTTGCCTACTTCGTAGTCGTTTGTATCGTGAGCTGGTGTTACTTTAACTACACCAGTACCAAACGCCATATCCACATGCTCATCAGCTATGATTTTGATATTTCTATTTATGATAGGTAAAACTACCTCTTTACCGATAAGACTAGCATATCTTTCATCAGCTGGATGTACCATAACAGCACTATCCCCAAAATATGTCTCAGGTCTAGTCGTAGCTACTATCACTTCACCGCTTCCATCAGCTAAAGCATACTTAATATGATAAAACTTCCCAGCAGTATCTTCATGCTCCACTTCTATATCGCTCAAAGCTCCACAGTGTGTACACCAGTTTACCATATAGTTGTTTCTTACTATCATACCTTCATTATAAAGATGTACGAAAGCCTCTTTTACAGCCTCTTTCAATCCCTCATCCATAGTAAATCTCTCACGACTCCAAGCAGGTGTAACTCCTAGCTTTCTCATCTGATGTACTATAGTTCCACCACTATAATCCTTCCATTTCCAAACACGCTCCAAAAACGCCTCTCGTCCAAGCTCTTCTTTGCTAGTACCCTCTTTTAGGAGTTGTTTTTCTACCACATTTTGAGTAGCAATTCCTGCGTGGTCAGTACCTGGCTGCCAAAGTGTTTTATAGCCGTCCATTCTTTTGTATCTAGTGATAATATCTTGCAATGTAAAAGTAAGTGCATGACCTATATGTAAGCTTCCAGTTACATTGGGTGGAGGCATCATAAGTGCAAAGTTTTTGCCCTCTTCTTGTATCTCTTTGTTGCCGTCTATCTCAAAATAGCCTCTATCTTCACATAATTTATAAAAACTATCTTCTATTTCTTTTGGATTGTAACTCATCAAAATTCCTTAAATCTATCTATTATCTATTTATTAGTCGTGATTATAACAAAAAGCTTATAAAAATGACCATAATGTATCTTTTTTTATATCATTTTAAAAAAATATCTGTTATACTCTACCTTAGCAAACACAACAGGTGGTACTTATGCAAAAATCAAATATCAAAATCCTTTTTGTCGAGGATGATGAGACCAATTCAAAACTTTTGGCTGATGTATTAGGCAAAAAATTTGAGTGCGTTACAATAGCAAGAGATGGTCAAGAAGGACTTGAAAAATTCAAACTTGATGATTTTGATATTGTCTTAAGTGATATTGAGATGCCAAAAATGAATGGTATCGAAATGATTAAAGAAATCAAAAAAATCAATCCTAATATTTTCACTATTTTACTTACTGCATATACAGAAACATCATATTTTATAGAAGCAATTCATGCAAAAGTTGATAGATTTTTGACTAAGCCTTTGGATGTGAGACTTTTATTTACTTATATTGATAATTATGAAGAGTTATTGACCAGTAAAAAACTTTTACTCCTTCAAGAAAAGCTCCTAAATCATTACAAACAAGTAATAGATGATATACTAATAGTTGTCAAAACTGATCCAAATGGTACAATTCAATATGTAAATAATAAATTTTGCGAAACTACTGGATATACTTATGAAGAAAGCATTGGCAAAACTCACCCAGAGCTTGTCAGTCATCAACAATTGATGAATAAAGAGTTATTCAAAGATATGTGGGAAAATGTAAAAAATCTAAAATCTCATAAAATGATTATACGAAATCAAGACAAACATGGTTCTAGTTATTGGCTTAGAACTTACTTCTATCCAATAGCGGACAATAACAACAATTTAAGTGAAATTATAGCACTTTCAGAAAACATCACAGACCAAATAAAAAAAGAAAAAGAAGCAAAACTAAAAGATACACAAGAAAACCGTGATAATATTACAAAAGCTATAGAGTTATCACAAGGTCAATTTGTCAAATATATACCTTTTCCAACAATTATCATCGATAATCAAGACTTAATTACAGAGTATAATGATGAGTTTGAAACTATTATTTTAATGAGTACCAATACATCACTTTATGAAAAACTTTTGGAAAAAGATTTGAAATTATCTGATATTATACAAGTAGATGATGGTATATTTTTACTTGAAACGCTTAGAGACAATATAACAATAGATGGTGTAACACAAACTTTTAATTTAAAATCAAAAAATATAACACCCCAGACTACTATAGTGAGTTTTATCAATGTTTAATAATCCAATATTTCATATAGAAGAAATTATATCTATACCGTCAAAAGTCGTGTTTTTTAGACAAATCAATGATGATTTGATAATTTTTATTGATGAAAATATGGTTTTACATAAAATTAATGCACAAGAATACAAAATTATTGACCAAGTCAAACTAGATTTAAATCCTAGTGATATTTTGGCAATATCTAGTGATAATAAAAATGAATTTCTCTACTCTACAAAAGGTGGTGGATTGTATATCTATGATATGAATACAAATCATACAAGACAAATTGATTTGATTTTCTCAAATGATATTTTAGATATAAGATTTTCAAGAGATGGACAATATTTTGTTACTAAATGCGAAAAAGGCAATATCTCAGTATTTGACAATAAACTCAAGAAGTTTATTTATACTATTAATAATACTCAAAACTCACAACTTATCAAACACTTTTTTTCATTGGATTCTCAAATCCTAGTATTGATATATGAAAATGGTCTAGTAGTAGTATTTGATACATTTACACATGCTATCATATCTACTTACAATATAGAAGGTCGTGCTACAGATGGCTTTGTTTATCATAATAATACAAAAGTTTTCATTACTACAAGTGATGGAGCATATCCATTTAGTTCATTTAACCTTATTACAAAAAAATTAACTCCAAGTAGTGCCAACTTCAAAAATGCAACTTCTTGCTATACCGACAAAACACAAACAACTGTAATATGTGGAACTGCTGGTGGAATGGTGTTTTTGTTGAATCTTGAGCAATTAGAGATTATCTCCAACTTTGTATTTGATAGTAGTACATCAAAAGTTTTTATTAATGATAAAATCATTACAATACTACTAAACAATAACCAATTATACTTTTTTGATAAAAATCACAACTTATCACAAGCCCTTATTAAATTGGATTTAAAAGATTTCAAAAGTGCTTTTGATCTTATATCTGAAAATATATTTTTATATATGAATCCAAAAATTTTAGAACATCTAAATAATGCTTGGCATGAACTCTTTAAAAGAGGTTTGCATTTCATAGGAGAAGATAAAGAATCTCTCTCACTTAGAATGTTAGAGCCTTTCTTTGCTATAAAAAGTAAAAAAGATACATACAATCATGTACTATCCAATAAAGAATATGCAATAAGATTTAATAACGCAGTAAGAGAGCGAGACTTGAAGGTGGCTTATGATTTAGCTGATGCTTATGAGTTTTTGCAACAATCTTTAAACTATATCAAACTTGAAGAAAACTGGGATGAGTCTTTTATGAAAGCAGAAAAGCTACTTTCTAGCAAAGTACCAGCAGACCAAATACTCACTATCACAAAACCTTACTTGGAAATAAATCAAAAATATCAAATCATAAGTGAAATGATAAAAAATGCTGATTTGTTTTTGAAAGCGGAAGAAGCTATCAAAAATAGACAGTTTTATCTCTTTTATAAATACTGTGAAAAATTCCCATCTTTACGGATGAGTACATTTGGTAGAAAAGCTGATGAACTTGGGAGAAAACTATATGAAAAGCTTTTGACTATTGACAAAAATTCTACAGAATTTGAAAACTTAATAGACTACCTAAAACATTTCCCAGAATTCAAAATAAAAGCTGAAGCACTTAAAACTGAAAGTTCTATTGAAAAAATGTTTTCAAAAGCTCAAAAAGATGATAATATCAAACTAATCTATCATCTTATAAATACAAATCCTTTCTTAAAACAAACAAATACCTACAAACATTTAATTCAAGAGACAGAAAAAGATTTCCAATCCTTTACAGCAATATTGTATGAAAAAGGATTTGAAGCAGCGTATAAAACAATATCAAAATATTTTAATATTGATATGCTGTATCCAAAAGTTTATGACTATATGAAGCTTTATTATATGTTGCAAATCAAAATTCTCAATCAAACTAGTATACCTCTTGCTATAGAAAACTACAAAAAACTTTTTGGTGAAGATAGTGTATTAACATATATTGCAAAAGAGTACAAACTAAGCATCCCAACTTTCAACAAAATAAATCAAGCAAATAGCAAATTTCATGCTTCTATTTTGGATTATAAATCATAAAAGGATGTTTATACTTAAAGCTTGATAACTTTTGCCCCAAAGCCACCTTGGCTTGGATGTGCATCGGTGAAGCTTTTTACTCTTGGATGGGTGC
>Ga0265295_1006655_pt1 | contig 13854 bp, 14 predicted proteins | sample Munlansysbiofilm_FD_192503 | JGI IMG/M metagenome (GOLD analysis project Ga0265295, IMG submission 192503) | Leachate microbial communities from a municipal landfill in Southern Ontario, Canada - Methane capture system biofilm | ecosystem: Engineered > Solid waste > Landfill > Unclassified ... | reverse complement strand
GTATCCGATAAGCCCTTGATTTCTTTGGTGCGCAATGCAAGAATCGAACTTGCGGCCTTTAGCTCCGGAGGCTAACGCTCTATCCAACTGAGCTAATTGCGCACGGGGAAAGACTGTCTATGCAGACGCCCCGCGCTTGTCAAGCGTTGGCGTCTGATATAGCCGATTGGCCCACACTGAAATTTTCGAGGTGACCCATGACACATTCCAAGCGTATCATCCTGGCCGTTTCCGGTGCCAGCGGCATGGAGTATGCCCGCAGTCTGGCCCGCGCCCTGCGGCAGGTTCCGGGGCTCGAAGTGCACGGGATCATCTCCGACGGAGCGCGGGAAGTCTTTCGGCATGAGCTTGAGTCCAGTGCGGCAGAGCTTCTGTCGTTTTTTCATGTCCTGCACGATTCCAGCAACATCGCGGCGCCTCCTGCCAGCGGATCATGGGAACATTCGGGCATGATCGTCTGTCCGTGCTCCATGGCCAGCCTGGCCGCCATCGCCACGGGTGTCGGCTCGAACCTTTTGCACCGCGCCGCCGACGTGACCCTCAAGGAACGCCGCCCCCTGATTCTGGTGCCCCGCGAAACGCCGTTAAACGAAATCCATCTCAAGAACATGCTGCGCGCCCACCGGGCCGGGGCCGTGATCATGCCTCTGTGCCCCGGATTCTATCACCGTCCGGAATCCATCGAGCAGCTCGTGAACCAGTTTGTAGGGCGCATCCTCGAACAACTCGGGCTGCCCCACGACCTCTACGCCCGCTGGAGCTGAAAGCAGTTGCCCGCCGAAGCGCTTGATGATAGCCCCAGCCGATGTTCGACATAACCCAGACCCTTCACCACTTTTCCATCATCGCCCTGCCCTTCTTTCTTGGCATCACCTGCCACGAAGTCGCGCACGGCTACGTCTCCTACCTCATGGGCGACCCAACGGCCAAAAATGCGGGCAGGCTGACCTTAAACCCCCTGAAACATCTCGATCCCATGGGCACCCTGGTTCTGGTGCTGACGCAGATGATCGGATGGGCCAAACCCGTGCCCATCAACCCGGCCTACTACAAGGACTACCGGCGCGGCATCTTCTACGTGTCCCTGGCCGGTCCCATGGCCAACTTCGCGGTGATGATCTTCTTCGCCATCCTGCTCAAGATCATCATCGTGCTGTCGCAGAATCCCGGAGCCGTCGAGTACGGGTACATCCTGCGGCCCATGATCAACATCGCCGCAGCCGGCGTCTTCATCAACGCCATCCTCGGCACCTTCAACCTGCTGCCCATCCCGCCGCTGGACGGCAGCAAGCTCCTGGCCTGCCTGCTCCCCGGCCCCCTGGCCGCGCGTTTCATGCAACTGGAGCGCTATGGCTTCATCATCCTGCTTCTGCTGGCCTTCACGGGTGGACTTGGCATGATCCTGTCCCCTGTTTCGGCCTTTGTGCAAAACATGATCATCAAACCACTGCTTTAAGGTCCCGACATGAAGAAACTGACCGTTCTGACCGGAATCACCACTTCCGGCACGCCGCACCTGGGCAATTACGTCGGCGCCATCCGCCCGGCCATCGAAGCCAGCCGTGATGAAAACGTCAACTCCTACTATTTTTTGGCCGATTTTCATTCCCTGATCAAATGCCACGACCCGGCCCGCATCCACCAGTCCCGCCTGGAAGTTGCCGCCACCTGGCTGGCCCTGGGCCTGGACACGGAAAAGAGCACCTTCTACTGCCAGTCCGACATCCCCGAAATCCCCGAGCTGACCTGGATTCTGACCTGCATGACGGCCAAGGGCCTCATGAACCGTGCCCATGCCTACAAGGCCGCGGTGCAGGAGAATGAAGAAAACGGCAGCCCCGATCCGGACAAGGGCATCACCATGGGCCTCTACTGCTACCCCGTCCTCATGGCCGCCGACATCCTCATGTTCAACGCCAACATCGTGCCCGTGGGCAAGGACCAGACCCAGCATCTGGAGATGACCCGCGACATCGCGCAGCGCTTCAACCACCATTTCGGCGAGCATTTCGTGCTGCCCGAGGCCAGGGTTGACGAGTCCACGGCCGTGCTGACCGGTCTTGATGGCCGCAAGATGAGCAAGAGCTACGACAATTTCATCCCGCTCTTTGCCCCGGAAAAGACGCTGCGTAAGCTGATCATGAAAATCGTGACCAACTCCCAGGCCCCCGAGGAGCCAAAAGAGACCGAAGGCTGCGCCCTTTTTGAAATGTACCGGGCCTTCGCCACCCCTGAGCAGGTGGCCGAGATGCGCGCCAAGTTCGCGGCGGGCATCGGCTGGGGCTATGTCAAGCAGGAGCTTTTCGAGGTCGTCAATGCGCAGCTGACCGAGCCGCGCGAAAAATACGCCCAGCTGATGCAAAACCCGGCCTATATCGAGAAAGTGCTCAAAGAAGGAGCCGAAAAGGCCCGCGCCTACAGTCGCCCCTTTCTGGACCGCATCCGCCGCTCCGTAGGGATCAGGGCGCTTACGGACTAAGGCCGGACTGGTCTTTTAGCCATTTTTTGTTTATGGATTTTTTTTGAGTCACGGAGGAGAAGCATGGGCACTGCCAAGAAAGTCATACAACTGGACAGCAAAACCGCCAAGAAAACACCGGCGCGCAAGGCCAAAAAAGTCGAACTGACCGAGGTCGTCAAGGAAACAAAGCCCAAAGCCGATTCCTTTAACGATTACGCGGATCTGGCCCGGAACCTGACCCGGGAAAAATGCCTCAGCCACGACGAAGTCGAAACCGTCCTGCACGCCCAGTCCGCCTCCAGGACCCCGCAGCCCGAGGTCACGCGACCCGAGGCCCCGCAGACCAAGATTCCTGAAATGCCCGAAACGGGTGCCACGTCCCCGCGCCGCGATCTGAGCAAAATGGCCCTGTTCGCCTCCCTGGCGGCGGTGATCCTGCTTCTTGGCTTCTATTTCAACCTGAACCAGAATATAAAACAGCTGACCCTGCAGGTGCAGGACCTCTCTGTCATCAGGACCGCCGTGACCAGCCTGGACACCAAGGTCGGGACCATGGAATCCAAGGTGGCGGAACTCGAAACCCTGCCCGCCAGGACTCGGGCGGCGCTCATGAGTTCCATCCTGCAGGAGATGACACAAAAGACATCCTACATGTCCACCCAGCTCCAGTCCCCGGAACAGCAGGACAAGCTGATGAAGGCCAAGGAACTGATCCAGCAGGTACAGACCGAACTGAACACGCAGAACTAGCAGGTCGCCCAAAAACGGCGATCTGCTGTGTCAGCGAAAAAATCCAGACCGCGCATCAGCGGAATACACTGCGCGCCCTGGATTTTTTCGCTTCCTTGCATCTCACCATTTTTTCAGCGACCTTCGAATTTTGAATTTTTTGAGTAGTCAGCTAGGCCCGGGGTTCCGGGCCTTTTGCTTCCTTGGATCAAACCCCGGCTGACCGCCCTTCTTGTCCGCGCCCCCGGATTTCTGTAAACAGCCTGTACCGAAAACAACGCCAAGGATTGCCATGCACGAGTCAAATCCATTGCTCGACTGGGAACTGCGCCCCGATTTTTCTCTCATTGCCCCCGAGCATGTCGTGCCTGCCATGCAGGAGGTCATCGCCAGGAGCAGTGCCGAACTTGAAGCCCTGGAACAGGCCGCCCCACGGACCTGGCACGGGCTGCTGGTCCCCCTGGAGCGCCTGACCGACCGCGTGTCCAGGGCCTGGGGCCTTATCACCCACCTGCACAACGTCAAGAACTCCCCGGCCATGCGCCAGGCCTTCGCGCAGAGCCAGCCCCTGGTCGTGGAATTCCACAACCGCCTGGGGCAAAGCCGCCCGGTCTACGACGCCCTTGTCGCCCTGCGGGAGAGCCCGGAATTTGACGCCCTGAGCCAGGCCCTGCAGCGCGTCATCACCCTGCTCATCCGCGACGCGGCCCTGCAGGGCGTGGGTCTCTCGCCGGAAAAGCGGGAAGAATTCAATGCCGTGAGCCAGAAACTGGCCGATCTGTCCACCCGCTTCACCAACAATGTCCTTGACGCGACCCAGGCTTATGCCCTGACCCTGACCGAAAAAGACCAGGTCACGGGACTGCCCGAGGACTCCCTGCGCCTGGCCGCGAACATGGCCCGCACGCGCGGGCAGGACCAGGCCACGGCGGAAAACGGCCCCTGGTGCATTACCCTGGATCTGCCATCATTTTTGTCCTTCATGCAGCACGCTTCCCGCCGCGACCTGCGCGAGGAGGTCTATCGGGCCTACATCACCCGAGCCGCCAGCGGAGAAAACGACAACCTGCCGCTCATCCAGCGCATCCTTGAACTGCGCCGGGAACTGGCGTGTCTGCTCGGATACGAAAATTTCGCCGCCGTCAGTCTGGAACGCAAGATGGCTCCCGGGGTGAACGGCATCGAAAGCCTGCTTGGCACCATCCAGGGCGCGGCCACGGACCCGGCCATAAACGATCTCATCGAACTGGGGGAACTGGCCCGTTCGCATGGCCAATCCGACGACATCGCCCCCTGGGACGTCATGTACTGGGCCGAGCGCCTCAAAGAGCAACGTTTTGGCCTGCGCGACGATCTCATTCGCCCCTATTTTCCGTTACCCGCCATTCTGGGCGGGCTTTTTGAGCTCATCGAAGAACTTTTCGAGGTTCGCATCGAGATCGCGGCCAATGTGCCCGTCTGGCACAAGGACGTGAGCTATTACCGGGTCATGAGCCGCGAAGATCGGGAAATCGCGGGATTCTATCTCGATCCCTACGCCCGGCCCGAGGAAAAGCGCGGCGGGGCCTGGATGGACGAACTCTGCGGGCGCAGCACGGTTTGCGCCCCGTCCGGGCATGCCGTGCGCCTGCCCGTGGCCTACGTGAACTGCAACCAGCGCCCCGCATTGGACGAAGCCCCGCCACTGATGAGTTTCCAGGAAGTGACCACGCTCTTCCACGAATTCGGCCACGCCCTGCAGCACATGCTGACCACGGTGGAGCACGGCTTCGTGGCCGGAATCGCCAATGTCGAGTGGGACGCGGTGGAACTTGCCAGCCAGTTCATGGAAAACTGGTGCTACCATCCCCGGATTCTGTCCGGCCTGGCCCGCCACTACCAGACCGGTGAGCCCATGGACAAAGAGCTTCTGGACAAGCTGCTTGAAACACGCACCTTCCGGGCCGGATCCAACGCCCTGCGCCAGGTCTGCTTCGCCCTGACCGACCTGGCCCTGCACACGGCCAACCCGGAGACTCTGGACCCCATTATAACGGCCCAGCGCATCGCCCGCGACATCCTGCCCCTGCCGCCCCTGCCCGAAGACCGCTTTTTGTGCTCCTTCTCGCACATCTTTGCCGGGGGTTACGCAGCCGGGTACTACAGTTACAAATGGGCTGAAGTCCTGAGCGCCGATGCCTTCGGGGCCTTCGAAGAGGCCGGAACCGACCCGGCCCGCAGGCAGAAACTTGGCAGACGTTTCCGGGACACGATCCTGTCCCTGGGCGGCAGCCGCCATCCCATGGAAGTCTTTCGTCTTTTTCGCGGTCGGGAGCCAGACCCCCACGCCCTTTTGCGCCAGGAAGGCCTTTTGCAGGAAAACAAGGAAAACTGATGTCCATTCAATGGTTCCCCGGCCACATGCACCGGGCGCGAAAACAGATAGCCGTAGTCATGACCAAGGTCGACGTGGTCATCGAGGTGCTTGACGCCCGTCTGCCCGGTTACAGCGAAAATCCCCTGCTGCGCGAACTGCGTGGCCAAAGGCCCTGCCTCAAGGTCCTGAACAAGAGCGACCTGGCCGACCCGGCCGTGACCGTGGCCTGGATGGATTTCTACCGCGAGTGCGGCACCGTGCCCATGGAAATCAGCGCCACCAGCCCCAAGGAAGCCAAACGCATCCTGACCGCCCTGCCGGGCATGGTCCCACCGCGCAATTTTATCATGCAGCCCCTCAACTGCCTCATCGTCGGCATTCCCAACGTGGGCAAATCCACGCTCATGAACACCCTGGTCGGGCGCAAGGTCGCTCGCGCCGCCAACCAGGCCGCCATCACCACCAAACAAAAAAGGGTCCACATCGGCGACGAACTGACCCTCTACGACACCCCCGGCGTGCTCTGGCCAAAGATCGAGAGCGCCACGGCCTCCTACATGCTGGCCGGAAGTGGCGCGGTGCGCGAAACGGCCATGGACAACGCCGAAGTCGCGGCCAAGGTCGGGGAATATCTTTTGCGCCACTACCCGGATCTGCTCATGGCCCGCTACAAGCTGGCCGATCTGCCCGAGGACGGTCTCTTGCTGCTGGACGCCCTGGGCAAAAAACGCGGCTGCCTGATCAAGGGCGGCGAAGTCGACGTAACCAAGGCGGCGGGCATCCTCTTGAACGAACTGCGCGCCGGACAGATCGGCCGCATCAGCCTGCAAAAACCGCCCGCTCCCAAAGTCGCCTGACCCTGTATCCGAGTGTTAAAAAATACCAAATTCGCAGGCCGTTTTGCGGCGGCCTGCTTTCCCGCGAAAAACAAAAGCCGGAACTGCTCGCAATGGACAGCCCCGGCTTTCTCTGCCAGATGGCCTTGGCCGTCAGTCGTCCCGGCCTGGCCCTAGCCTGCGATACAGCCCCCGGAACTGATGATAGGTCAGGCCCAAAAGGGCCGCCGCCTTTTTCTGATTGTGCAAGGCTTTCTCCAGTGCCTCGGCCAGATACTGCTCTTCCAGATCGCGCACGGCCCGCGCCAGCGGGACAGCCAGATCGGCCTGTCCGCCCCGCGCCCCGGCATCCTCTTTTCGCAAAGCCTGCGCCTCTGGTCTGGCCTGCTCCACCGGACGGAACGGAGACGCGAACGGATCAAAAGCCACCTGCCTGATTGTTCCCGGCCCGGACCGATACACGGACCGCTCCACCACATTCTTGAGTTCGCGCACATTGCCCGGCCAGTCATGGGAAACAAGCATGGCCATGGCCCGCGCCGAAAACTCCGGCTCTTCGGGAAATCCCAGACTTATGGCCATGCGCTGCGCGAAATGCCGGGTCAGAAGTTCCACATCCCCTTTGCGCTCGCGTAGCGGCGGCACGGTCAGCACCTCGAAACTCAGTCGGTCCAGCAGATCCTCCTTGAATGCGCCAGCCCTGGCGCGCTGCGGAAGATCCACGTTCGTGGCGCCCACGAGCCGCACATTGACCGTCACGGGCTGGCTCCCGCCAATTCGGTCGAAAGCGCCGTATTCGACCACACGCAGTATCTTTTCCTGCGCCTCTCGTGAAAGATTCGCGATTTCATCCAAAAAAAGCGTGCCCGTGTCCGCGTTCTCGAAACGCCCCTTGCGACGCATGGACGCGCCGGTGAACGCTCCGGCCTCGTGCCCGAAAAGTTCGGCATCGAGAAGAGAACTGGCCAGGGCCGCGCAGTTGAGAGTGACCAGCGGCCCCTGCCAGCGCGGCGAAAGATAGTGCAGCCGGGCTGCGGCCAGTTCCTTGCCGGTGCCACGCTCGCCGATGATCAGCACAGGCCTTTCAATGGGGGCCACGCGGGAGAGTTGCTCCTGAAAATGCAAAAAGACGTCGGACTGCCCAAGGGCCTGCGCTGGCGCGGACGAATATGTGGTTTCCATTGCTAAAATTTAGCTTTTTTAACTAAATTATGCAATATTTAACCAGACAGCCAGGCACAGCCATTATAAATACAGTAAAATATCAAGATGTTACGGTAAAGAAAGGTACTGGCACGATCTCTGCTTTTGCCAAGATAGCCACGAACATCATCACTCATGGAGGAACTCATGGGCGTTTTCACCAGATTCAAAGACATTATCAGCTCCAATATCAATTCCATGCTGGACAAGGCCGAAGAACCGGAAAAGATGATCCGCCTCATGATCCAGGAGATGGAAGAGACATCGGTGGAGCTCAAGGCCGCCTGCGCCGGGCTCATGGCCGACCAGAAGCGCATCGCCCGCGAGCTTTTCCAGGCCAGCGAGCGTACGGAGCTCTGGAGCGCCAGGGCCAAGCTGGCCATGGACAAGGGACGTGAAGATCTGGCCCGCGAGGCCCTGCTGGAGAAACTCGGAGCCCAGCGCCTGAGCGAGGGGCTGGAGCGGGAATTGGACCGCTTCGCGGTGCTCATCGAACAGGCCCGCGAAGACATAGAACAGCTCGAAGCCAAGCTCGAATCGGCCAAGGAGCGCCAGCGCAGTCTGGCCAAGCGCCATGTGCGCGCCGACCAGCGCATCAAGGCCCGCTCCAACGTCACGCGGGTTCAGTCAAACGACGTGCTGATGCGTTTTGATCAGTTCGAGCAGCGCATCGAACGCATGGAAGCCGAAGCCGAACTGGCCGCACCGCGCCAGAACCGAAACCTCGAACAGGAATTCGCCCTGCTCGAAGGCGGCGATGAAGTCGAAGCGCAGCTTGCCTCCATGCGCTCCGCTGCCAAGGAATAAAAGAGCCGAAAATTCGTTTGGCGAACGCTCTTGCCTCGGCTATGCGGAAATAAACAAGGAGAGACGCATGGAACACTTTTTCGGCTTCATATTCGTGCTCATGACCGCAGGCATCCTGCTGGTCGGAGCGGTGATATTCGGGTTCATCAAGATGTTCACCAAATCGGGCGAGGTCAATGTGGCCAGGGAAGCGCAGATGATCCAGGAGATATACAACGGCATGTCCCGCATGGAAGAGCGCATCGAGGCGCTGGAAACCATCCTTCTGGAAAAGGACGGCAAGGAGAAGAGATCGTGAGAGCTTACGGACGCGGCAATGGCCGCATGCGCGGTGGCGGATTTCAGAGTTCGCGTTGGAGGCAGCCCATGGAAGAACGGCGCGGCCTCTACCGTGCCAGGGACGGTGTTTTTCTGGGGGTATGCAAAGGCCTCGCCAGATACTTCGACTTCTCGCCAGGGGCAGTGCGCGCCATCGTCATCCTGCTCTTTCTGGTCACCGGCGTCTGGCCGGTGGGACTTTTGTATCTCATCGCGGCCATGGTCATGAAGATGGAGCCTGTCGTGCCTTTTGACGGCCCGGCGGACCAGGAGTTCTACAATTCCTACACCAGTTCCCGGGCCGGGGCCTTGGAGCGGATCAAGCGCAAGTTCGAAAATCTGGACCGCAGGCTTCGGCGCATGGAAGACGTGGTCACCAGCCGCGATTTCGAATGGGAACGCCGCATGCGCAATTCATAGCCGCCTGGGCGGCACCGCAAACTATCAAACGGACGCCAGGGCGTGCCTTAGCAGGCCGCCCCAAAATGGCAATCTGCTGCGTCAGCAAAAAAATCCAGAACGCTTATGTATGCCAAATACACTACGCGTCCTGGATTTTTTCGCTTCCTTGCATCTCACCATCTTTGAACGGCCTGCGTATTTTGATTTTTTCAGCCAGTTAGGAAATGCCCTTGCGCCAGGATCTCCTGTACGCACGCCTCCACTGCCTGATCCGTGTCGAGGACGATGCGCACGCCAGTCATGGCTTCGCCAAACGGCTCGTAACCGGCGATCAGATCGTTAAAATGCATGAGCCGCGCATCCGATTCCCCCTCCTGGCTTTTCCGCCGCGCAAGCCTTTGCCTTATGGTTTGGTGCTGACAGGCGCACTCGACAAAGACTATCCCCGCCTTCAGATCATCCGCCAGAAGCAAGGCCGACTCCCGCCACTTTGCCTTGGAAAATGTGGCGTCCAGCACCACGCTGCGTCCTTTTTTGATCTCGTCCTGGGCCAGGTTGAAAAGCCTGGCATAGACGCGATCACGCAATACGGGCCGGTACGCTCCGGCATTGAAGGCTTCCACCCCGGCTTGCGGAAAATCAGGGTCCTCTTTTCTGACCGTGTCGGAGGCGAAGAGGGGCATGAACATCGCGCTCGCCACCCTGCGGGCCAGAGTCGATTTTCCCGAGGCGGGCAGTCCGCAGAAAACCCACAGCACCGGCCTGCCAAAAGAAATGGCATAGCGGCAGGCCAGATCCAGATAGGCATGAATTTCATCGGTCAAGGCGGCACGGTCCGGCGCGTGCTCAAGGGAAAGGCAGGCCACCTTGAGACGCACGGCAGCGCGATAGGCCGCGTAAAAATCCATGAGTGCGTAGACTTCCGGGTCGCCGGAGGCCGCCGCGTAGGCCCGCAGGAGCCGCCGCGCCGTATCCCTGTGCCCCAGGCGGTCCAGATCCATGATCAAAAAAGCCAGATCCAGGGCGCAGTCCCCGTATCTGAAACGCTCGTTGAACTCGATGCAGTCGATGACCTGCACCCCGTGATTAAAATAGACGTGCTCCGCCCGCAAATCCCCATGCCCGTCCCTGATCCTGCCTTCCCGCACCCGGTGCATGAACAGCTCGGCGTGATTGAAGGCAAAGGAGCGGCAAACCTGGCAAAAAAACTCCCATTTCTCAAGATCGAGAAAGTCCCGCGCAAAAGGCTGAATCTGGGTGAAATTCTCTTCCATGTTGAAGCGAATATGCTCGATGTCGCCATAGGCGTCGATGCCTCCGCCGCGCTGGCTCTTGGCATGAAAAGCGGCCAGGGTTTGCCCCAGCCTTGAAACATCCTCCAGCGCCACGCTCCCGCAGCTAAGCATGGCCTCAAGACTGGCCTCGTCCGGCAATCGCCTCATCTTGACGGCATATTCGAGCGCCCCTTGCACGGGGCCAAAACACAAGCCTTCCTTGCCTTCGTGAATGCCCAGCACCTCGTGATACACATCAACGCTAAGGCGCTGGTTGAGCGTTACCTCCTGCTGGCAAAAATAGAGGCGTCTGGCCGGATCACGAAAATCAAGAAATCCCAGATCCTTGTGTTTTTTAAGCTTGTAGGCCCAGTCCCCGGCCAGGAAAACGACGGAAATGTGCGTTTCCCGGCGCTGAACCAAAGCTGCAGGATGCGGATAAAAAGCAGGTTCAGACATGGCCAGGCAGATGTCCTCAAATGTCAAATTCATTGTCAGCGCCCCCGGCTTCCTAATTTTTCAAAACCCATAGCACAACGAAAGCATGGTGTCATGCCTAAGCCGTGACTGCGAATCGAAGAAAGCTGAACTGATACCGACAACGTGTCAGAGGGAAAGCGCTTTTGCGCTGCTACCGGGTGTAAGCGAGGATATGCTCGGCAGGTCGGGCGCTTGCCCGATCAGGCGTGGGCCTGACCGAGCAAGGGACAGATTATCGGGTGAAAAAATCCGGATTGTCGGGCACCCGGCGCGGACGGCGGTTCTCGTCCACGGCCACATAGCGAAACACACCTTCGGTCACCAGCTGCCGCTGGGCTTCGTAGGCGCCGACCAACTGCCGCGCCCAGACCTCAAGCTTGATGTCCATGGACGAATTGCCCACATGCAGAAGCTCTGCATGCACGCAAATGGTGTCGCCCATGCGCACCGGCTTGTCGAAGCTCATCTTCTCCACGCTGACCGTCACGGTCCGGCCCTTGGATACCTCGGAGGCCATGAGCCCCCCGGCCACGTCCATCTGGGCCAGAATCCAGCCGCCAAAAATGTCGCCGCTGGGGTTGGTGTCCCTGGGCATGGCCAGGGTCCGCAGCACCAGCATCCCGCTGGGCTGCCGTCCGGCGATGGTGTCTGAAATCATGGAGCCCCCCTTTTATATCGTCAGGACTTAAATTTCCAGCGTTCTTCATCACGCTTGACGCGACATGCGGCATCTTCGCATCGTCTGCTCGACTGTCATGTATTTCCAGGATATTGGCAAGACGTCGCCATGACCCGGCCAAATGCCGCCACCCTCTTCCACTGCGACGCTTTTTTTCAATGAAGCATGAGCTTCCTGGACACTTTAGACGGAGATTACGACCCATGAAATACCTCATTATGGCCATGCTCGTCGCCTTGACGGCATCGTGCGCCGCAAAGGAAACCAAGGCTCCGGACAAAATTTCGGATGAATACAAGCACCTGAAAAAAATGGTGAAATCGGAAAACGCCGTGGACCTGGTGCGCATCGGGCAAACAGGCGCGGTCTTTTATTTTGACGGCAGACTGTGGAGCGTGAAAAGCGAGTCGGACACGGCCATCGAATTCGCCGCCAGAAGGTTCACCAACGCCAGGATATTCATCTACGACCAGTCCGTTCCCCTGACGCAAATATACGCAAAGCTCGCGCAAAACTACGACATGAAAAATGCAAAGCTCGTGGAATCGGAATACCTTACCGTGAACGGCTCCCCCATGCTTTACAACGCGGTGCAAGGTATCGTGGGCAAAAGGGACGTCTCGATCCTCAGTTACGCATTTTCTAAGAACGAACGCACAGTTGTCGCGCACTGCTTCATATTCACAGGCATGCTCAGAAGCGAGAACAGGCATGAAATTATCGAATTTCTGAATGGGCTTGCTGTAAAAGGATGATTCTTTGCCAAATGAAAATATCATTTTGCACATATACATACAAAGATGCGCGACTGGCAAACGAGCTTCTGCATCATTCATACTCATGGAACATAAAGCTGAATGAGCGCATCGTAGTCGATGATGGATCTCCAGATGCGTTCACAAGTGATCTCGGCGATGTCCGCATCATTCGCTTCAACGACAATAAAGGCGTCGGAAAAGCCAAGGAAACCGGAATCTCCGGATGCTCCGGGGATGTGATACTGTCCATGGATTGTGATATCCGCATTGATCCGAATTGGCTGAACAGCGCCTTGCCGCTGGCGCTGGAAAAAGACACCGGCATTGTGGGCGCGCCGATTATAAGCGACGCCGGAGAAGGCATCACTGCAAGCTATGAGCGGGCGTTCATGGATTTTGGGTACAATCACGACCAGCCCGACTTCCTGACCGGCGGGCTGTGGCTCATGCGCCGTGAGACATGGATGAAAACCGGGGGTTTTGCGGGCTACCAGGGACGCACCCATGAAGATCACCGTTTCTGCAAACGGGTCCGGGAGCTTGGGCTTGCGCTGCGTGTTTGTCCGCCCGCCGCCCGCCAGGTCCGCCGCCTCCATTACACCGATGTCGTGCGCCGCCTCGGGAAATGGCTTCAGCCCAACCTTGGCTCCATCATTACTGGCCAGTCGCAAATCGCCGACCTGATGCTCCTGGCCACGGAGTCCATGCTCAAGCGCCTCGGGTGGGCCGTTGAACAGGGGAAAACCATCTTCGGATACATTGAAATGCTGGTCATCATAAACACGGCGCTGTGCTACGCGGACATCCTTGAGTCCAAAAACAGAGCAGAACCCGTATCGCACCGCGCCCTGAATCGCGTTTTGCTGGAAACCTTTTCCGGATACCCGCGGCTGCTCGCCCTGCTGCTCAAGGATCTGCCAAAAGTTCGCCCCATCCATCTGACCAGGGACAAATCCAAAATAGCAAGTTCGGAAAACAGCGACTTCCCTTTTTGGAAAGACCAGTTCACCCAATCCCTGTCAGCGCTTCCCCCGGCCCTGTTCAAATACATCGAAAATAACGCGACCGAGATTCTGGCTGAAGACGCATCGGCGCAGGACTATTCCTTTTACAGTGAGTTGTAAAAACCCATATCAATCAATAATCTCAGAAACATGCGCCGCGCCGACATGAAAACCTGGCCGCGTTCAATCGCGACAGGCTGTGCGGCGCTCGGCATCGCTTATGACAAGATCAACGACATCATGGACTCCGGGACAAAGCTGGGTTCGGGCAATGATGCCAAGCACCTCGCCAAGACCGGCGGCATAGGCCGATTTGCCCAGCACACGTGTTTCCAGTCGGATTTCCACTTCGCCGCTTTTTATGAGCACCTCATGGTAGGCGTGACGGGCCAGAAATTCATCCGGGATGAGAAGGGCCTCGCTCTGCACCTTTGGGTCCCGGATGGAGCGGATTTTTTCATCCGGAACGCCAAGGAAACGCGCCAGATGAATGGCCGTACCGGGCTTTGTCGTTTTCGTGGCCTGATGCGATTCCGTGATTCGGATG
>Ga0265295_1006654_pt1 | contig 13855 bp, 11 predicted proteins | sample Munlansysbiofilm_FD_192503 | JGI IMG/M metagenome (GOLD analysis project Ga0265295, IMG submission 192503) | Leachate microbial communities from a municipal landfill in Southern Ontario, Canada - Methane capture system biofilm | ecosystem: Engineered > Solid waste > Landfill > Unclassified ... | reverse complement strand
TGAAATTTTAGCAGTCGCTGGTTATTCCGGCTGTGGTAAAAGCACCCTGTGTCATATCTTAGCTGGGATCATCCCCAAAACCATCCGGGGAAGAATTCAGGGTGAGGTGACCTTGTTTGGCGAATCAATTTTTGATATGCAAACACCCCGACTAGCAGAAAAGGTGGGGATTGTGTTTCAGGAACCGGATAATCAATTGTTTTCTCCCACCATTGAGGCGGAGGTTGCCTTTGGACCCGAAAATCTTTGTGTCAAACGGGAGATTATCGGAGAGCGGATCGAGGCGATGCTTAAATTGGTTGGTATGGAAGAGTTCCGGTTTGAAACGCCCAACAATCTTTCTGGCGGGCAAAAACAATTGATTGCCCTGGCTTCAGTTCTTAGCATGGAGCCGTCGGTACTGCTTTTTGATGAGGCTTTGTCGCAGATCGATACCCGCGGCCGGGAGATGATCAAAGCGGTGATGCTGCGCTTACGAGAAGCGGGGAAATCGATTATCATGGTCGAGCATGACTTTGACAATATGGACATTGCCGATCGCATCCTGGTGCTGAAGCATGGTCGGTTGATTCCTTACGAGGGCAGCTTGTAAATCGATCGATCGGTAAAAGTAAAACATATAAGTAAAGCATAAACAATGAACGGAGCCAGTATGGAGAGTTACATCAAACTTGCGGGAATAACCTATGCTTATCCCCGCAGTCGGTTTGCATTAAAAAACATCGATTTGTCGCTGAATCGGGGTGAAATTACGGGGATCACCGGCGAAAACGGATCAGGTAAAACGACCCTGGGGAAAATTATCATGGGCATTCTAAAACCTGATTCCGGAAGCATTGAGATTGATGGGGTGGACGGTAAGGCATTAAAGTTGTGTGAGCGGGGCGGAAAGATTGGTTATGCCTTTCAAAATCCGGATCGTCAGCTTTTTGCGGCCAGTGTCCAGGACGAAATCACGTTTCCCCTTGAAATTAAGGGACTCGATAAAAAAATCGCCCAAGAAAAGGCCGCTGTGCTGCTAAAACGGTTTGAGCTTAATCATCTCAAAGATCGGGTGCCGATGCGACTCAGCCGCGGTGAAAAACAGCGTCTGGTGCTGGCGGCAACCCTGGCCCAGGAACCCGGGTTTCTGATTTTAGATGAACCCGCAACGGGGCTGGATCGGGACCGCAAAAAAGCACTGTATCAATTAATGGAAGAACTCGCCGGGGAAGGCATTGGTCTGGCTGTGATTTCCCATGATCTGCAATTTATCAAGGATCATGCCAATCGCATTATCAAACTGGAAAATGGAGAGGTTGTGGATGATGGCTGCTAGAATCGATCCCCGGACAAAAATAGTCCTGGTCCTCTGTCTGACCTCGATGGTGCTGGTTGTCGAAAATCTGGCCTTTGTTGTGGGAATTGGTATCATTTCAATTGTCTGCGCCCTGCTTCTGGGGGTGGAGGTATTAATGCTGATCAAACGGTATCGGCGGATTCTGATTCTGATTTTGACGCTCTCCATTGTCCAGAGTGTATTTACACCGGACACGGAGGTATTGTTTGAGATATTGGGAATCCCGCTGCTCACCGCAAAAGGAATTGCCATGGGGGTTAAGACATTTGTCCGGATGCTGGTGATTCTGACTTCAGGGATTATTATGTCGACATCAAACTATCGGGAGACCATTCAGGGTCTGATTCAGTGGAAGGTGCCCTATAAGATTGCTTTTATGACCGCTTTGTCATTGCGGTTTATCCCCATTTTTACAGAAGAATTTCAGGATTCGATGGTCGCACTTCAGTTAAAGGGCGTTGATTTTACAAAGGTTCCCTTTGGTAAAAAAACTCAGATTTATGTCTATCTGATTACTCCCATCATTCTTTCGTCCTTAAAACATGCCGAAGAGATAGCCATTGCCATGGAAAGCAGGGCCTTTGGGGCTTATCCCAATCGGGTGGAATATCTGGTTCTTAAACTAAAAGGCTATGATTATGGGGTGATGATTGCGGCTTTTCTGTTAAGCATCATTTATGTATGGGCAGCTTTAATTATATAAAGCAAAGAAGGAAATTGACGAATAAATAATAAAAAAGAATAAAGGAGAAAGCAATGAAAAAGAGTATAAGTCTGCTTTTCGCCATGATGATGGTACTATTTCTGGCAGTGGGATGCAGTGGAACGGGAGAGAAATCATCCCAGGATGTGACGACATTTTCGGGAACTGCCCAGGTGCGGGTTTTTACCGCTGCGGGTGAGCAATGGTTGATTGATGACCAATTGATGTCGAGTGTGCCACTGGTGGCATTTGAAACGACCCAGGGGAAAAGTGGTGAAGAGTCAACAACCAATGACCATGTGGGAATCCTTTTAAAGGATATTCTAACAGAAGCCGGTGTGGATATAAGTTCGGTTAATCAGATCACCTGTACCTCACTGGACGGTTTTTCAAAGGTCTACAGTAAAACCGATTTGGAAGATCCGGAAAAACTGTTCTTGACCTTTGCAATGGATGGTGAAAATTTGACCTTTGAGAATCAGGATTGTTTTTTTATCGTTGCCAGGAATGAAAGTTTCAAACAAAACTGGACAAAGTTCTTAAAAGAAATAAAAATTAACTAATTAAGTTTTATTAACACTAATGTAGGGGCGATTATTAATCGCCCGCACACTGCACAATTGCCAGTTCAATTTGCAATATTCTTTAATTCAATGTATATAATAAAGAAGAATTCTGTAATAGGAGAAAGAGGGAAAAATGAAAAAGGGTTATATCGGGGTGCTTGCTTGTCTGATTGTGGTTATGTTAGCGGGCTGTACCAGTGGTGTTCATTATGAAGCAGGTAGTTATGTGGGGTCGGCTCAAGGGAAAGATGGTCCCATCAAGGTAGAAGTGACCTTTTTAGAAAATAAGATAGAAGCAATTAAGGTCGTTTCTCACAAGGACGATCCGGAGTATGCAACCAGTGCGGTAGACGGGATGCCGGAAATCATTATCAACAAACAACGTCTGGATGTGGATGCTGTCTCAGGGGCGACTCTGACCAGCCGCGGTATTATTGGTGCAGTGGCTCAATGTGTGACCGACGCCGGAGCTGACCCGCTAAAGTTGGGCTATGCATCCGTGGATAAGAAAACCGACGGCCAGGAAGTGGTGATTACCGGTCTGGCCCAAGAACAGATTATTACTGGCGATGAGATCAAGGCCATGACCCCCGTGTCCTTCGATGCGGTGGCTGTGGATGCCAGCGGGACCGAAACCCCCACCACCGGGATAGGCGTCAGATTAGAGGACATTCTGGCCCAATATGGGGCATCGCAAAAGAACTTTGATGCCATTGTATTAAATGCCACGGATGGTTACGCTATTGAAATCCCCCGCGATGTTTTGGCCATTCGGGATGTGATTATTGCTTACGAAATTAATGGTACCGCTACTGATCTACGAACCGTGGTGCCAGATGAACGGGCCATGTATTGGGTGAAATTCCTCAATAAAATTGAGCTTAAAGGTTTAGTAACCCAAATAGAAACTAAAAACCTGGCGATGATGGAAACGGCTCTGCTTTTGTGCACACCAGAAGAATATAAGTATTATGATGCCATCGATCAGGCTGTTCCCACGAGTCAACTGCTTGAAAAAACTGGCGGTCTCAAGACCGATACAGTAGAGGTAGTCGGAATAGATGGGTGGGCCAGAACGGAGACCTATGATCTCTATAATAATCAGTATCTTAAAACGACCGGAGAGGATGCGCCGATGTTTATCGGCCCGGATCTTCCCGAAGGGATGCGGATGAAGGACGTGCTCTATAATAAACTGGGTGAAGATTTGATTTTAAGTGTTACCAACGCCGAGCAAAAATATGGGACCACCACCATCAATGGTCGCACCGGAGTCGCCATTGAAAAAATCTTTCAGGAGCTAAAAATTGCAGAAACAGCCAGGTACAAGCTGATCGGTTCGGATGGCTATGAAGCAGAGATTTCTCTGCAAGATTTAAAGTCAGGATTGCTCACCCTTTCTGAGAGTGGTGTTGACACCGTTTTTGAAACACCGGAAGCTGCATCGGTAAAAGGTCTGCTGTTTATTAAAGCACTTCAGTAGGTGACGGGATGAAAACCCACGTAAGAAAAATTCAGATCATCGCTTTTTTGATTCTGCTCATGGTTATTCTTTCGGGATGTGATTATCAGGGATTGGGCGGTGAGTACCCTGAAAGCTTTAAAATCAGCGGGGATGTGGAGACCCCGCTGACTGTCAATACGATGATGGAATATCCCATCATGCGAGTTACCCGAGATGAAAATAATTATACGGCCATTGCCTTAAAACAGGTGATTGACGAAGCTGTCCCCAGGTCAAAGAGCTATGATCTGCTGTTAATTGGCGAAGATGGTTTGTCCTCCAAAATAAGTGGCGCTGATCTTAGTGGTTGTCATTTGAGTTATTCAAGTCGTTATGACTGGGAACTGATCAATACCCTCCATCCCATTTCCAGTCAGATTAAAAATCTGAGCACCATTATTGTTATTTCCACTGATTTAGCAGATGATAAACAGGCGATCGGAATTGATGACCAGCAGGGATATCGACAAACAAGTGCCGGGAATCTTTTTCTTGAGGGCTTTACCGAAAAACGAATTTTTGAAGGTCAGTCTGAATTAAAGGGCAGAACCGTTACCGTGTATACGACCCACAAGCAGATTTTACCCGAGGAACTTCTTAATTACCAGACCGAATTTGCAGTGTTTGGACGGGATGGTAGCATCAAATTTGATAAAAAAAGCGATAAGAACTATTTTGAAATCAGCGAAACCACGATCAGCTTTACCGCTTCGGATCTTACAACCATCGATGATGTTGCCGGTGTTTTAGCTGATCCGCCTCGGGTTTCAATTACAGATGTGGCTTCGGATACCATCCATCAGCTTGACAAAGGAAATAATGTGATGGTTATTGAACTCGACGGTCTGAGCTGGACGATGCTAAAAACAGCAGGTGAGCAGGGAAAAGCACCCTACTTGGCCAGTTTGACCGCCCAGCAGGCCTTATCTGTCTATCCGCCGATTTCTCCGGTCGGACTGGCGGCGATGATTACCGGAACGCTTCCCAGCAGCAATGGGATTAAAGACCGGGAAGTCATGGATTTTAACGGAACGGATATTTTTGAGAGAGCCCTGACTCTGGGTAAGACGGTGGCCTACATTGAAGGTGACATCAAAATGCTCAATACCTCCATCGAGCCAGTCCTTTCGGTTAACGAGGGCGATCAGGATAGCCAGGTTTTTAAGAACACCCAGAAGGCGATTGCAGAAAAGAATCAACTGATCTTCACACATTTTCACAGCATCGATGATGATGCGACCACCTTTGGTCCATATTCTCAGGAGGCAATTGAACAGATTTTCGAGGTTGATAGGATGGTTTTGGAACTGACCCGAGAATTTAAGGGAACGGTCATTATCACCGCTGACCACGGGCTCCATCCGACCAGTTCAGGGGGAAGCCATGGCAGGATCTGTTATGAAGATATGCAAGTGCCCTATATCGTGATTAAAACCGAACCGGTATCATAAAAGAGATTGGTTCGCAGGCTAATCAATAATTGAGCAATAAGAAAAAAGAGATTTCGGTGTTGTTAGAATGAGCAAACAAGCCAACTTTTAATCGCTCTAAAAACGAACAAATGATCAAATAACGAACGTTAGTTAAAAAGTAAACGCTCAAAATAAGCACAAATACAAATCCATGATTTTTAAAAAGCCCATAAATTGGGCTTTTTTTAATTTGGCACGATTATTGCGTTATTAATTGGTGTCAGACTGACAACGAAGACAGATATCAAACAAATGGAGGAAATACAATGAAGGTAGTACCTGTTCGGGAATCAGTGGGAATGTTTTTGGCTCATGATATGACCCAGATCATCCCCGGGGAGTTTAAAGGCGCAGCATTTAAAAAAGGGCACATTGTCAAAGAAGAAGACATTCCCCGATTAATGAACATGGGAAAAGAACATATTGCCATTATTGAGTATGGTGATGGAACAATCCATGAAGATGATGCGGCACTACGATTGGGACAGGCAGCAGCGGGTAGCGGTGTGGAATATGTAGGTGCTTCTGAAGGTAAGGTGACGATGACAGCAACGCGAAATGGATTGCTTAAGATCAATGTTTCGGTACTTCAGGAAATAAACGAACTGGGTGAAATGATGATGGCCACGCTCCATACCGATACGATGGTGGCAAAGGGAACCCTGGTCGGATCGACCCGGATCATTCCGCTTTCTATTGAAAATGAAAAACTGATTACGATGGAAAAGTTATGTGCAAGTAGTAAACCGATTGTAGAAGTGCTGCCACTGAAAAGATTTAAAGTGGGCGTTGTGACCACCGGTAATGAGATTTTTTATGGTCGGATTGAAGACAAGTTTGGAGATGTAATCAGAGAAAAGTTCGCGGAACTTGATTCCTACGTATTTAAACAAGTGTTTTCCCGGGATGACTCGGATATGATTGCCCAATGTATCCTTGATTTAATCGAAGAAGGGGCAGACATTGTTACCGTAACCGGTGGAATGTCAGTGGATCCGGATGATGTAACACCAGAGGGGATTAGGAAAACAGGAGCCAAGTTTGTCTCCTATGGTGCACCAACCTTGCCCGGAGCCATGTTTTTGCTTTCATATCTGGGGGATATTCCCGTTTTGGGATTACCCGGATGTATTATGTACAGCCGCCGGACGGTGTTTGATCTGGTGGTACCTAAATTGATGGTCGGCGAAAGATTAACTCCCAAAGACATCTCAAAGTTGGGACACGGCGGACTATGTTCCACCTGTCCGGACTGTCATTATCCCAATTGTGGATTTGGAAAAGGTTGATCTTTGCATCCATATAGTAACTTTTAATATTTTAAGGAGGATTTCACGTGGAAAAAAAGACATTATTTATTAACGGGATTCAAAGGACGGTAATTGTCGATCCGGAAACAACATTGGCAAATTTAATCAGAAAACAGCAGGGGTTAACCGGAACAAAGGTAGGATGCGGAAAAGCTGAATGCGGCGCCTGCTCAGTTATTTTAAATGGCAAAGTGGTACGGTCTTGTGTAACAAAGATGAAGCGGGTTGACGATGAGTCTAAAATCATCACCATTGAGGGCGTTGGAACGCACGATAATCTGCATCCGCTGCAATTATCATGGATGGTAAATGGAGCAGCTCAATGCGGTTTCTGTTCACCTGGATTTATTGTTTCGGCAAAAGCACTGCTGGAAGAAAATGCCAGTCCTACCCGTGAAGAAGTGCGGGCGTGGTTCCAAAAACATCGAAATGTTTGCCGTTGTACCGGTTATATCCCCATTATTGATGCGGTTATGGACGCAGCCAAACTGATGCGTGGCGAAATTAATAAAGAAGACCTGTGGTTCCAATTAAAAGAAGGGGCATCCATTATGGGGTCGAATATGGTTCGACCATCTGCTCTGGCAAAAGTTACCGGAACCTGGGACTTTGGTGCCGATTTAGGATTAAAAATGCCTGAAAACACCTTACATATAAAATTGGTTCAAGCTCAGGTTTCTCATGCCAATCTGATTTCTGTCGATACCTCAGAAGCTGAAAAAATGGAAGGTGTCTTTAAAGTCATCACCGCAAAAGATGTTCCTGGAACCAACCGTATTAACGGTCTGGCATTCCCAACGAACTTAGGCGATGGTCTGGAACGTCCGATTTTAAATGATAAGAAAATCTTCCAGTTTGGAGATGCCATCGCGATGGTTCTGGCCGATACCCCGGAACAGGCAGAAGCAGCAGCAGCAAAAGTCGTTGTTGAAGTTGAAGAATTATTACCATACATGAGTGCGCCGGCAGCGATGGCCGATGATGCCATTGAAATTCATCCGGGCACACCAAACATTTATTTTAAAACCAATATCGTTAAAGGTGATGAAACGGCGCCATTAATGGATAAATTACCAAATATCATTGAAGACGACTTTTATGTTGGTCGTCAACCCCATTTACCATTAGAGCCAGATGTTGGGTTTGCCTATTTTGATGAAGAAGATAATCTGATGGTACATTCTAAGAGCATTGCCCTTCATTTCCACCAATTAATGACTGCCGAAGCGATTGGTGTTGATCCGACCAAATATTTCATCGTTCAGAACCCAACCGGGGGAACCTTTGGTTATAAATTCAGCCCAACCATTGAAGGCTTGCTGGGTGTAGCGGCACTGGTTACTAAAAGACCGGTTTACCTGGAATTCAACATGTACCAACAAATTACTTATACCGGAAAACGTTCACCGTTCTTTATGAATGTAAAAATGGCGGCTGATGAAAAGGGAATTCTTAAAGCGATGGAAACCGATTGGTCTTGTGATCATGGTCCATATTGCGAATTTGGAGATCTGGTAACGACCCGTGGTTCACAATTTATCGGTGCCGGCTACAACATCCCCAATATTCGCGGCGAAGGACGAACAGTTGCCACTAACCATGCCTGGGGTTCAGCATTCCGAGGCTATGGCTCACCACAGAGTTTGTTCGCTTCTGAAACTTTAATTGACATGCTGGCTGATCAAATGGGCGAAGACCCATTGGAACTGCGTTATAAAAATGTCTATCGTGAAGGTGATACCACCCCACAAGGTTGTCCACCAGACGTTATTGCTTTACCACAGGCGATTGATACGATTCGACCGATTTATCAGGCTGCTAAAGCAAAAGCCGAGGACCTGAACGCAAAAGGCGGAGATACTAAACACGGCGTGGGAATTTCACTCAATATCTATGGTTGTGGTCTCGATGGTCCTGACTCTGCTGAAATGTGGATCGAGTTAACACCAAATGGCGTAACGGTAGGAGATTCATGGGAAGATCATGGCCAGGGTGCTGACATGGGTACATTGACATTTGCTCACGAAACGTTAAAACCATTGGGGATCAAACCAGAACAAATCAAATTGATCATGAATAACATGAAACTGACACCAAACAGTGGACCAGCCGGTGGAAGCCGTTCAAATGTTATGGTTGGTAATGCTATCAAAGTAGGCTGTGAAAACTTACTGGCAGCCATGAAAAAAGCAGATGGCAGCTTTAGAACTTATGATGAAATGGTAGCAGAAGGTTTGCCATTACGTTATGAAGGCGTTTGGACGGCACCTTGTACGGCGCCATCGGTTGAAACCAGCCAGGGAAATCCATTCCCAGTTTACATGTATGGGGTATTATTATCAGAAGTTTCTGTTGATACCACCACCGGAAAAACGCATGTCGACAAATTGACCCTTGTATCTGACTGCGGAACCATTACCAATAAAACCGTACTTGAAGGTCAGTTGTGGGGCGGTTTAACTCAGGGGATTGGCTTAGCCTTAAGCGAAGACTTTGAAGATCTAAAAAAACATACTACCCTGACCGGTTGCGGTATTCCTCAAGTGAAGGATGTTCCAGATGAAATCGTTCTGATTCATCAGGAAACGCATCGTCCATTGGGACCATATGGAGCTGCTGGTGCTGGTGAAATGCCATTATCTGCACCACATGCATCCATATGTAATGCGATTTTTAATGCCTGTGGCGTTCGCATCAAGCATTTACCAGCTTATCCAGAAAAAGTACTAGAAGGTTTAGAAGCCTTAAAATAAGTAGTCCAAGTCTCATTACCAAAGGAATTGAAAGCTTCTAAGCTTTCAATTCCTATTTCAAATTAATCGGTTAGTAACACCAAACTTTGGTGTTTGTTTCTATGATGCAATTGGGTTAAATTACGAGCTTAGCTTTAACGAAAGTGTCAAACGTTCATTATTATGGCGTTTTGTGAATTGTATATAGAAACAGACATCAGAACGCGTTATGGTGATGATGTTTAATTATTAATGTATCGCTTGAATAATGAAAAGAGGAGACCAACTATGAATTTAGATAAATTATTGGAAACTGGAGATCGCTGTATTCATAAAGAACCCCCACCCTGTACAGCCCAGTGTCCGATTCATCTGGAAGTCATTGATTTTTTATCGGAAATAGAAAAAGGGAACTTTCAGAATGCCTATAAGTTGATGGAAAAAAAAATGCCTTTTCACAAAATTATCGGAAGAATCTGCGATCATCCCTGCGAAGCGCCCTGTGAAAGAAGCAAGGCTGGCGGTTCCATTCGGATATCAGATCTTGAAAAAGCGGTGCTGGAATATGGTGGCTATAAACCTAAAAAAGTCTGGCCACTTCCCAAAAACAAAGGAAAGGTTGCCATTGTCGGGGGCGGTTTAAGTGGCTTAACTGCTGCGGTTGATCTGGACAAAAAAGGTTACATCGTCACAATCTTTGAAAAAACAAATCGACTGGGTGGACGGCTGTGGGATTTTGTGGGCAATTCATTGACTGAAGCATTACTAAACCAAGAATTAAAAGCAGTTGTTGATAAAAAAATCGCTATCCATTTAGAAAACAATGTCGATCAAAACAAACTAACACAGCTACTAACTGAATATGACGCAGTTTATCTGGGAACTTCTAAATGGGAAGAACCAATTAAATATCATCCAATTACCTTTCAGGTCGGCGATTTCTCCCTCTTTGTCGGCGGGCAGCTGGTGAGTCAAACAGATTCAGTGATCTTCTCAGCCAGTTCCGGGAGACGGGCGGCCATTTCCATTGAGCGTTACTTGTCAAAGGTGTCTCTCACCGATTCCAGAGACCGGGAAGGCGTCTTTGAAACACCGCTTCAATTTGATATCAGCTCGAAAGAGCCACTTTCCCCGATTGCAAAATCTACTGCAATTTACAGCCAGGAAGAAGCCATGGAGGAGGCTAAACGCTGTGTTAAATGTCAGTGTCGAAAATGTATTGAAGGCTGTGTTCATCTACGAAAATTTGACATTTCGCCAGATGCCTATATCCGGCAGATCAATCACAATGAACGGATTATTTTAGGAACGCATTATGCCAATAAAATGATTAATTCCTGTGCCGAATGCGGTCTCTGCAAAGAAGCGTGTTTTCTGGACATTAGCATGAACGATGTGATTCACGAAACCCGGGAAAGTATGGTGGAACGGGGAAAGATGCCAATCACGGCCCATGACTTTGCCTTAAAAGACATGGCCTTTTCAAATAGCTCTCGTTTTTCTCTGGTGCGCAAACAACCGAGCAAAGAAGAGTCCAAAGATCTGTTTTACTATCCGCTGATTTCCTTTTCTGATTATGTTAAAGGATTATATAAGGGCACCGGAAAAACGGAGTATCTCTTTTATCCCGGTTGTCAGTTGCCGGCATCCTATCCGGATGATATTAAAAGTATCTATGAGTACCTGGTCGGCCATGTCAACGGCGATGTCGGTATTTATCTGGGCTGTTGCGGTGCCCCGGCTGATTGGGCTGGACAACAGGGTTTGATGAGCGAAAATATTGAAGCGATTAAAAAAGTCTGGGTAGATATGGAACGACCAACCTTTATTTTGGCCTGTTCCAGTTGTATGCGTATTTTTAAAAAGTATTTACCGGAAATTAAAGTTGCGTCACTCTGGGATATTTATGTCCGCGAGGGTTTACCTAACAAAGATCACATTAAAATTCCGCAGACCTTGAGCGTTCACGATGCCTGTGGTACCCGCGAAAACAGTGATCTTCACGAGAATGTCCGAAAAATTGCATCTAAACTGGGATACGGGATAAAAGAATTGGAATACACTAAAGAAAAAACAAAATGCTGCGGATATGGCGGACTAGTTTATTACGCCAACCGGGAGCAGTCCGACGCTTTTGTTCATGAGCGCATCGGCGAAAGCGAGAATGACCTGCTGGTTTATTGTGCCATGTGTAAGGATCTTTTTGTTTCTGGTGGCAAACGAACTTATCATTTGCTGGATTTGATTTATCCTAAAGACGATGGCAACGCTGCTACCCGCAAAATGCCAACCTTGTCAGAGCGTCATCAGAACAGAAGTCGGGTCAAACAAATTCTTTTAAAAGAAATCTGGAGAGAGGAACCTATAGAAGACATAATGGAAGATAATCTTACCCTAATCATCCCCGAAGAGGTAAAAAAGAACATTGAGGATCGGTATATCTTGATGGAAGATATCCAGGCAGTGCTTAAGAATGCCGAGGCGAAAAATGAACGTTTTTGCAACCCGGAAACCCATGAATATTTGGCTAAGTTAAGACGGGATAGTGTCACCTTTTGGGTGAAATATCAAAAGGATGAAAAAAACTATCTGATTAAAAGTATTTACAGCCATCGTATGGAAATAGTGGAGGAGGATGGAAATAGTGGAGAGCAAAAATGAAACATGTAAGTGATGATAAAGTCAAATGGTTATGTGATAAATGCCAACGAGAACTGGTGCTGTCTAAGGTTAAGGTACGCTATCTGGAAGGTAATTTTGAAGTGGATCTGATGAAATGTCCGACGTGTAATCAGGTATTTATTGATGAAGCTTTGGCCCTGGGAAAGATGAAGGAAGTGGAAGAAGGTCTGGAGGATAAATAACATGGTGGCTAAATGTGCTTATGAAACGCCAGAGATGAAAGCCCTCTTGGGAGAAACGTTGCGACCCGGCGGAACGCTTCTCACTGACAAGGGTGTTGCGTTTTGTCAGTGGAAAGAAACGGATCGATTGTTGGATTTGGGCTGCGGGCGGGGTGCTACCGTAGATTATCTAAAAAGGGTATACAATATCAGAGCCGTTGGGTTGGACCCCTCTCAAAAGCTGCTGGCCATCGCTAAGAAAAATAATCCCAATGGATTATTCTATCAGGGAAGAGGCGAGCAAATTCCTTTTGAAAATGATAGTTTTGAAGGTGCCCTTTCAGAATGTACCCTTTCACTTATGACAAACCGGGAAGCGGCACTAAAAGAACTACACCGGGTGCTAAAAAAGGGTGGTCATTTATTTATCACAGATGTATATGCCAGAAATCCAGATGCTTTAAAAGGACTCATTAGCGGTGACTTTGACAGCTGTATGCGCGGTTTATATGCGTTAAATCAGCTTGAGAATCAAATCCTAGAGACGGGTTTTATGATCGAACGGATGGAAGATCATAGCCACTTCTTAAAAACGCTGCTGGTCAAGACGGTATTTGAATACGGTTCGATGAATGTCTTCTGGAAAAAAGCAGCTGGGCGTTGTGCGGCAGGATTTCAGGATCAACTGAGAGCTTGTAAACCGGGTTACTATTTAATGGTTGCCAGAAAGGTGAAATAGGTGAGTTTTAAAATGGAAGAATTAAAATTTGAACTGTTTAAGCTGGCAGCGGAAGGATATTGTTGCAGCCAGATTATGCTCAAATTGGCTTTGGATATAGAAGAAAAAAACAATCCCGATCTGATCCGGGTTATGAATGGTCTTTGTAATGGCATTGGCGGGAATCAAAAAACGTGTGGGGTGTTAACTGGCGGCATCGGGATCATTGGCTTGTATGCCGGGAAAGGGAATGCTGAAGAATGGACAAAAGATAATTTTGGTACCATGGTCAGAACTTACATGGACTGGTTTGAAGAACGATTTGAGAGCACCGAATGTCTTGATCTGATTGGGGTTTATCAGTTTTTAGATGATAACAATCAACCTTATCCCGTCAAGTGCGGTGATACCTTATCAGAGAGTTTTGGAAAAGTTGTCGAGATCTTGCAGGAAAATGGTTATCTCTTTGGTGACCGGGAGTAATGGGAAGCGGGAGTAAACGAATTATTTCAACAACTGAAAGCCTGTGTCCAGTTTGTCTGAGAAAAGTGAAGGCGATAATCTGGACAGCGCGAGATAAAACCTATCTGGAAAAATCCTGCCAGGAACATGGTCGTTTTAAGTCACTGATCTGGCGCGGGCGTATACCCATGGAAAAGTGGGTGCGC
>Ga0265295_1006653_pt1 | contig 13856 bp, 13 predicted proteins | sample Munlansysbiofilm_FD_192503 | JGI IMG/M metagenome (GOLD analysis project Ga0265295, IMG submission 192503) | Leachate microbial communities from a municipal landfill in Southern Ontario, Canada - Methane capture system biofilm | ecosystem: Engineered > Solid waste > Landfill > Unclassified ... | reverse complement strand
AATACCCCCGCAATAAGACTGGGGGTCTAGTGGTCGCTGGTTCGAATCCAGTCGCCCCGACCAGCAAAACGAGGGGTTACGGCATAAGCTGTAACCCCTCGTTTAGTTTTGAAAGATATTTTTCCCTGAGATAAAGGAAAACGGAGGATATTATCCCTCAACGTAGGAGATTCAGCGGATTACGGTGCTATTCCGCCTCAACTGAAAGGATTACCACCTCCTTTCCGTGCCTTGAAAAAAAACGCTGTTTCATTTTTGAATCAAAGTAAATACCGTCCCCTTCTTGGAGGGTGACGAGTTCGTCATCCAGTCGTATTGCGGCTGTTCCCTTTAGTATGAAAAGGAATTTTTCTCCTTCCTGGCTGCACATCGTATATTCTGAGTTAGGGTCGCTCAGGGTGTAGATACGTGGTTTCATCTTCCTGTTCCGGTTTCTGTAGGAGAGTGATTCATAATAGTAGCCGTGGCTGCTTCCTGGGGATGAAACAACCATCGGGATCTTTTTTCGTTCGCGTTTTCGGACAATCTGGTATTTCCGTTCTTCTTCAATCTCGTCAAAGAAGGTATCTATCTTTATATCAAAGAATTTGAGTATTCTGGAAAGTGTGGCTATCGGAGGGGAGATGTTGTTGTTTTCAATCTGAGAAATCAATCCAGCTGAGAAACCGGTTTCCCTTGCCACCTCCCGCATGGACAGCTTCCTTGTAAGGCGCAGGTGCTTCAGTTTCTTGCCGATGTTGTATTTACTCATGTGCCCTCCATGCGTTAACTCGTCGTTCATTCTCAGACTTTGGAAGCATATTGATCAATGTCCCGATACATGCCGGTTCCTCGAAGATTAAAGGCCAAAAAAAAACTCCTACCTTTTCCGTGGAAAGGTAGGAGTTATCAGCTTGAGGAAACAAGCGGTTAATGGCGAACTCCATCGCCTGAAATTTTGGGGAAAGATTAAAGCAAACCCGTTTGTCTGTCAAGTTGAATATCGACAGGTTGGATGTCTACTCTGGAGGATATGGCATGAAGCCGAAGCGTCAGGATAACGTCTGCCTTGTCAGGCCGTTTAAACCGTTTTATCCTGATATGTCCATAGTGCAGAGGAATATTCATGAAAAACGACAAGATGCCTGAAACGGATTTGAATCCTTATCCGGCCCATCGTCCATGGCCGTCGAAGCTGTTTGTGGAAACGACAACACGCTGCAATCTGCGCTGCCGCATGTGCGTCAAGGAGACTTGGGACTGTTCAGCGATGGAAGGGGACATGAAAGACGAGACATTCGCGAAGCTGGCGCCTGCCTTTCAGCATCTTGAAGCTCTCGTGTTGAATGGTGTCGGCGAACCTCTCATGGATTCCAGGCTGGAAAACTTTATCCGGGAGGCCAGAAGGGCGATGCCCTCCAGCAGCTGGATTGGCTTTCAAAGCAACGGCATGCTGATGGACGCAGGGCGCGCCTATTCGCTTGTTGAGGCGGGGGTCGGCCGGATCTGCATCTCCGCCGATGCCCTTAATCCTGATATCTTCCGTGAAATACGCAGGGGCGGGGAGGAGCAGGGGGTTGAACGGGCTTTCGCCGTTCTTCATGAAGCCAGGGAGTTGCGAGCCAGACCCGATGTGAAGCTGGGGTTTGAGTTCGTGCTTATGCGTGATAATGCTCGCGAATTGCCCCACCTCCTCCGTCGGGCGGTAGATCTGGGCGCCTCCTTCGCCATTGTTACCCACATCCTTCCCTATGCAGAAAGCAGCGTCTCCCAGACCGCCTTTGATTCGAACATGGATGGCGCGGTGGAACTCTTCAACGAATGGAAAATAAAGGCAAGAAGCGAGGGTCTGGACCTGGGAGATTATTTCGGGGTGCTCTGGAAATACATGCGCAAGCCTTCTAAGGAGGAGCTGGCGGATTTTCTTCTGGAAATCGCTGCCGTGGCATCCAGGGACAGGGGAGTGGAGCAAGTTTGGGATATACTGGGCTCCAGCCTGCCCGGCAAGCAGATAACCATAAAGAGTTTCTCCGATACCCGCGGCCAGCTTCTGCATCTTTTCGGCGACGATAAGGGGTGGAGGGACGCGGCGGAAGAATTCGAGCAGGACTGTTACGGAAACGCGATCCCGTGCGGAGACTGTTTCTGGTGCATGGGACTTTTCAAGTGTCTGCGCTGAATCTGGATTCAGCGGTTGAAGTCTTCCATTAATCGTGTATTGCCGAATCCTGACGCCCATCATTCCGCGCTAAGACTTTCCATCCTTTACTGTCTCAATAAATGCCTATGAAACCCCTTATGCTCCTGTGGGCGCCTTGTCTCCGCCATGGAGTGATGAGAGTGATTCTATGGCGGTTTTTTTGATGAATCGCCTGGCCGGCCACAATCAAGCCCGTGGCCGGTCAGGGTGGCAGAACTGTACGGAATCTGCTTGCGCGGCATCAGAAGGTGAATTTGTCCAGGCACAGACCTCCATGGCCGAAAGAGACCAGATCGACGGGCGTTGGTCTCATCCCGGCGAAAATCATGGGGAGAATGCCGTCCAGGGCGGTAGGGGCGTTGCGCAGAGCGCCGGCGGGCGTACCCACGACCGGCACTTCGCCCAGCATGGCAAGACCCAATACGGCGCCCGGCATCATGGGTACTCCTTCCTTGATTATTTCCGCGCCCGATTCCCGGATCCCTTCCATGGTAACGTCGTCAGGGTCAACGGACATGCCGCTGCAGGCAAAGATCACCTCGCACCCGGCGGCATGCATCTCCCTTATTGCTCCGGCAATGGCTTTAACATCATCCGGAACCTTTGTCGTTCGGAACAGCGAAGCCCCGAACGGCTGGACTTTCCGGGCGATGGTCTCGGCGAACCTGTCCTCGATCCTTCCCTTGAACACCTCGTTCCCGGTAATGACTGCGCCGGCTTTCTTGAGTATGAAGGGTTTCAGTTCCAGTATCCTGCCTCGTGAGCGGCACATGGCTTCGAGTTTAGACAGTTTTTCTTCGGAGATATACAGAGGAAGAGTCTTTGCCACGGCGGCGGGTTTTTCCGGAGTGCATACCGTCCAGTTGAAGCGTGTTCCAATGGCAAAGTCTCCCATACGGTTCGCCTCATCCAGAAGCGAGACATTCACCGTAAGCATGCCGGTAGATCCAGCCTTGATGCGTACGGCGCCCCCGGCCGGTTTTTCCAATTCGAAGCCGTCCCCGGCAACCGCCCGCGCGATTCTGAGCGCCGCGTCATTTTCGTGCACCTCTTCTTCCTCGGTTTCGACGACGTAGATATGCTCCTTGCCGATATCGAGAAAGTCAGGAATTTCTTCTTCCCTGATTACATGACCACGCTGAAAAGGGATTGCCTTCTCCCCTCCTGAGGAGACCCGGGCCACATCATGTCCCAGCACCATTCCCACGGCTTCTTCAATCTTGACCTTCTTGATCATCTTGGTTAATCCTTTCCTTTCGTCTAGAAACGGCAGTCGGAGTCCTCCCCAGAGAACGCCCCGAACTGATTGCTTTCATATCCAGCTATGCTGCATTGCGATTGCCGGGACTCGCTACCGAGCCAGGGGGCAGACGCGCTGGAGATTAAGGAGCGCCGCCACCCCGGAGATGGTATTGCCGAAAAAGACCACCGGTTTTCCTGCCGCGTTGAAACGCTCCAGTATGTCGTTTATGGTGCCGTTTACTACACTGGAGCCGGTGGCGAGGCCCACGTCACACCACTGGATCAGGTCGTCCAGTTCCGTTTCCCCGTTCAGGACCAGCAGGTCTTCCCGTATCTGGCCGATGTTGTCCGGGTTGAGATCGGCGATTTTCATGCCCACCTTGCCGTAGGCGTCCACCATTTCCTTCAGGATAGCCGGTTGCAGTCCTATCATGCCGATGCGCTTCGTGCCGAACAGGGAATGAATTTTGTCCGGCATCTTCGCTCCGCATTTCATCGGTTCCTCGTCCTTGCAGTGCACGGTGCCGTCAGCCAGGCCCAGGTGTCGAAGGATCGCGTTCAGCCCGGCCGTGAATACGGCGCGGTATCCGGTTATTCGGAGGTCCAGCGCCATCAGTTCGCTCAAGGTTCCAGACCAGTTGCCCGGAGCGTCCGTGAATGCCTGGCCGCGCGCGTCCCGGTAGACTGCTTCGATGATACGTTCTTTGCCTTTTTTGATGACGAAATTCTCATCTGCCCTGGCGCCGATGGCCTCGTCGGGGGTGAGCGCCCGGACTGTTATCCGCCCCTCGCGGTCGAGGTTGTAGTCCGATGCAATTCGTTTCAGCTCCATTCGTGCTCTTTCCAGGATATCCATCTTCATATTTCCTTTCCCCACACATACGATGTTTTGCACTGCGTTATATGTCAAACAAATAACGGCAGGCGCAAATATGCTGGTAAAATGCGAGGAAGAGCGAAGATTTCAGCGCTCTTCGTCCATTACTCCCATTTCAATCAACACGGCCGAGCCCGTGACAAACGCGTCCACGACCTTCTTTCGCCCAACAGTGAGCAACCGCTGTACGGTGCCCCGCGAAACCCCCATGCGCGTTCCGGCCTCTTCCTGGGTCAGGCGCTCGTAATCGCATAGATATATAGCTTCAAGCTCGTCATGATTCAGGCGTGTCCGTTCCAGGGAGCGCAGAGGGACGTCGGCTGGCATGTAAACCCGTTCCCCTTCTCCGTGGAACGGACAACTGCAGCGTCGCGGTTTTTTGCATCGTGACGACATGAATGCTATCCTCTGGCATCCCATTCAGTGGCCACCCGGAAACTCCTGATGAGACACTACTGGTTTCCAATCAGCTGTGCATATGCACGATAAGGCGTGGCGAGATTGTCTGTCAAGGGAGAATTGTGTCCTGCCGGCATGAGTGTGTGGTTTAATAGAATCGGAAGATGTCTCAATCCGTCGATATCCCCCACTCTGCGGATATTACGTTTCATCCTTCCCTGGGGAATCCGTTGCCTCCAAAGGATGCAGGATGGAAGGACGGAAGAGAAAGGGATAGGGATTGAAGGAAGGATGAATTTATCTAGAAATCATAGGAGATGGATAAGCCCGCCCCGAAGTCCGGGCTCCCGGAGGTGAGGCCGGCGGCGAGAAAGCTCTGGATATCGGCCCGCCCGGTGAGGCGGTATTCGATTTTCAGTCTCGTTTCCAGAAGGCCTGAGGAGAGGTCCGTCAATTCCGTGGCTCCCTGCATCAGCAGGGTTGTGAGAAGACGGTCTGTTGCCTGGTAGCCGATGCCGCCTTCATAAGAGAAGAAATCCTTCAGATCGTAGCCGGGATTCACGGGGGTATGGGGCGTTGCGGACGGGCGCACGAAGCAGAGGAGGTCGTTTACCAGCCGCTCGAGGCGCAGTGACTCCTCCACGATAAGGGCAGCGGGCCTTGAAATCGAGGCCGCGGACCTGTTCTCCTGAAGCAGTTGCACATGGCCCTTTATTCCCGCAAGTGGATTCCGGATTTCATGGGCAATGGCTTGCCCATCTTGCCAAGCTGGGCAAGCCTCCGACGGTGCTCCATCTCCTCCCGAATGCCTTCAGAGTGCACGTGCGTGCGGGACAGGGGGAGTCCCAGGATCCAGGCCGGGGCAAGGGGCATGAAGAGCACCAGCATAGGGCACATCGCACGGGTAAACGGAATGTCTACCTCAATGATATATATAATAATCAGAAAGCTGGAGAGGGCAGATGTTTCACCTCCGGCCTATCCAGTTCCGACGCCGTAGCGGATTTATCAATCAAACTCACCGATGTAACCTCCATCAGTAAAAGAATCCCGATTCCAGTCATCCCACTATTACAAAAAGCTTGGCATATATTCATATATTCGAATATATACTATGAAAATATTCTGTTCTGAGAGGAATCTGCACAAAAAAAGACTTTACAAATCCAACAAAGAATGCGGAGGAACACATGGCTAAACATCTCATCGTAGGCGGCGTTGCCGCAGGCATGTCGGCGGCGACCAGACTGAGAAGGGTCGACGAGGCGGCGGAGATCATCGTTTTCGAGCGGGGCGAATATGTCTCGTACGCCAATTGCGGTCTTCCGTACTACATCGGTGACGCGATTTCCGAGCGTGAACGGCTTCTGATACAGACTCCGGAAGGTTTCAAGAATCTTTTCAACATCCAGGTCCGCACCGGTCACGAGGTGCTGGCTGTCCGTCCCGACGAAAAACGAATCCGTGTCAGAGAGTTGGAGTCGGGCCGCGAGTATGACGAATCCTACGACAAGCTCCTGCTGACGCCTGGAGGCTCACCGGTGAAGCCGACCATCCCCGGCTCGGATCATCCGGCGATTCACACCCTCTGGACCATCCCGGACTCGGACCGGATCCGCTCCATGGTGGACAAGGGCGCGGTCAAGAGCGCCCTGGTGGTGGGCGCCGGCTTCATCGGTCTGGAGATGGCGGAAAATCTCCATGCCCGCGGCATCAGCGTTACCGTGGTGGAGATGGCAAAGCAGGCCATGATTGTCGTTGACTATGAGATTGCGGCCATGGTTCACCGGGAAGTGGCGCTGCACAATGTGGGGCTCCTGTTGGATGACGCCGTTGCCGCTTTCGAACCGAAAACCGGTGGCGGCGTGATCGCACGCCTGACAAGCGGAAGAACGGTGGAAGCGGACCTGGTGCTACTCTCCATCGGCGTCAAACCGAACACCGGCTTCCTGGCCGGCTCAGGGATCGGGCTCGGACCGAAAGGCCACATCATTGTCGATGACTTCCTGCGGACCACCGATGAGCATATCTATGCCGCAGGCGACGCTGTCGAGGTGACCCACCCCCTGACTGGAAGGAAGACAGCCATCCCCCTGGCCGGTCCGGCCAACAAGCAGGGACGGATTGCCGCCGATACTATGGCCGGACGGCAACCGCGTGCCTATACCGGTACCATGGGCACCGCCATTGCCAAGGTTTTCGACCTTACTGTCGGCATGACCGGCGTTTCCGAAAAACTGTGCAAGGCCAACAACATTCACTGCGCATCTGTGATCATCCACCCCAACGACAGCGCCGGGTATTATCCGGGCGCCATGAAGATGTGCCTGAAACTGGTTTACTCTCCCGAGACACGGCGTGTGCTTGGTGCACAGGCAACGGGCTACAGCGGCATCGACAAACGCATCGACGTGATTGCAACGGCCATCAAGGGGAAGATGACCGTGGATGATCTGGCCGAGATCGAGCACGCCTACGCGCCTCCGTACTCCTCTGCCAAGGATCCGGTCAACTTTGCGGGGTTCGTAGCACAGAACATACTGGACGGTCTTGTCGGGGCCGTAACGTGGGAGGAGGTGGAGAGTTCGGATAAGGCGGACCTGTTTCTCCTGGACGTGCGCACACCGGCGGAATTCGCTACCGGCGGCATGCCGGGCGCAACGCACATCCCCCTGGCCGAACTGCGCGAACGTATCGGCGAGGTACCCCGCGACCGGAAGATTGTCGTGTACTGCAAGGTAGGGCACATAGCCTACAACGCGGCGCGAGTCCTGATAGCGCACGGCTTCAGAAACGTCTTCAATCTTTCCGGCGGCTATGAGACATGGCACATCGCCACAGGACCCCAGGAATCGCTTGCCAAAACGACAAACGTTCACACAAATGAAACGGGAAAGGTCATTGAAATGTCGGCTGTACAGGAGAAAACCGGGAAAGTCGTTGAAGTGAACGCCTGCGGCCTGCAGTGTCCGGGGCCGGTGATGCGCCTCAAGAAGGAAATGGATGAGCTCCAGCCTGGCGAGGCAGTCGCCATAACCGCCAGCGATCCAGGCTTCCTGAGCGATGCACCGTCCTGGGCGCGGGCCACCGGCAACATCATCCGCGACATCAGCATCGAGAAGGGCATCGTCAAGGCAATCATCGAAAAGTCCGGTTCGGAGGCTACTCAGACCCCTGCATCCGCCGGCAACGACAAGACCATTATTGTCTTCTCAGGCGACCTGGACAAGATCATCGCCAGCTTCGTCATAGCTAACGGTGCCCTTGCCATGGGCCGCAAGGTTACCATGTTTTTCACATTCTGGGGGCTGAACGCCCTGCGCAAGCCGGAAAAGGTTGGCGGTCTGGGAAAGAACCTCATCGAGAAGGCCTTCGGCTGGATGATGCCGCGCGGCAGCAACAAGCTCGCTCTGTCCAGAATGAGCATGGGCGGCATGGGCGGAACCATGATACGGGGAATCATGAAGCGCAAGAACGTGGCCTCCCTGGAGGAAATGATGGCATCGGCAATCAGGGGCGGCGCCAATCTCGTGGCATGCCAGATGTCGATGGACCTGATGGGTATCCGCAGGGAGGAACTTATCGACGGCATCCAGGTCGGTGGTGTCGCATCTTACCTGGAGGCATCGGAGAAAGCGGACAACAACCTGTTTATCTGACAGCGACTATAAGGTCGACCGTACTGAGCTGCCGGCATTTCTTCAAGTTTACTAACGTTTCAACTTCAGATGCTTTACCTAAGAACGCCCGTCCGGAAGAAAATTTTCCGGCGGGCGTTTTTTTATTCTTGACAGGCGCATTCTCAGTTTTTATTTTATATGTGCATATAACACATATGTTTTAGCAACATCTTTTCGGTCTTGCTGAAGCATCTTGGAAAGGGAGGTCATTATGCCGAGAGGATCAGGAATGGGGGGCGGTTCGGGAAGAGGAATGGGCGCTTCCGGTGGAGGTATGGGCAGACCAGGGGGCGGAAGAGGGGGGCGCATGGGTGGTCCCGTCGCCGTCGGGCCGGTGGGTGAGTGCGTGTGTCTGGCCTGTGGATACCGTGAAGCCCACGAACGAGGCGTCCCTTGCTCATCGAGAAAATGCTCTCAATGTGGAGCGCCGATGACGCGGGTGTGAAAGAATCGTGAAAAGTGAAAAGAAAAAGGTGAAGAGTGGGATTTATTTTCAGAAATTTGAATCTTCAGTCTTTCAACCTGTATTTCAAAAGGAGAATCTATTGTGAAAGTTGCCTTCACTACATCTGGAACTACTCTGGATTCACCCATGGACCCACGTTTTGGCCGAGCAGCGGGATACATTATCTATGACATGGATACCGATACCGTTGAGGCGGTTGACAACCGTCAGGTCCTTAATTCAGCCCATGGTGCCGGAATCCAGGCTGCCGAGGCCATTGTCCGCTTCGGGGCCAAGTCGGTCGTGACCGGCCATTGCGGTCCCAATGCCCATCGCGCCCTTTCCGCTGCCGGGGTGCGCATTTACACAACCCAGGCGCCGACGGTAGCGGAGGCCCTTGAGGCTTACCGCGCAGGCGCCCTTGCCACCCTGAACTCAGCGGATGTGGACGGGCACTGGTCATGATTATTTCCGTGGCCTCCGGCAAGGGAGGGACCGGCAAGACGACGGTTTCCGTGAATCTGGCCAGGACCATAGGCGCCGGAGTGCAACTGCTGGACTGCGACGTTGAGGAGCCAAACGCCCATCTCTTCCTGAAGGGGCGTGAAATCGGGAGTGATATCGTTACCATTCCGATTCCGACGGTTGACGAGTCATTGTGCGACGGTTGCGGAGAGTGCGGCCGCCTGTGCCGCTATCATGCCATTGTATCCTTCGGTTCGGCGCCGCTGGTGTTTCCGGACCTGTGCCATGGTTGCGGCGGGTGTGCGCTTGTGTGCCCCCGCGGCGCGATACGCGAAACGGGAAAGCGCATCGGTGTTGTGGAGACCCGTGATGCGGACGGCATCACCCTTATTCAGGGAAGGCTTGATATCGGGGTGGCCATGGCGCCGCCCCTCATCCGTGCCGTGAAATCCAGGCTGAACCGTGAAAAGACCGCCATTCTCGATGCCCCTCCGGGGACCTCGTGTCCTGTCATCGCCACAGTCAGAGGTTCTGATTTCGTGGTGCTGGTGACGGAGCCGACCCCCTTTGGTCTCCATGACCTGGGCCTGGCGATAGAGATGATACGTGAAATCGCTGTTCCTTTCGGAGTTGTGGTGAACCGCATGGGCGCCGGTGATGATCGGGTTCACCGCTTCTGTCGCGATGAGGGTGTCCCGATTCTCCTGGAGATTCCGGATGACAGGCGCATTGCCGAGGCCTATTCGCGGGGAGAGCTGATGGTGGATGCCCTGCCTGACTATACGGACCATTTCGCGACTCTGATGTGGAATATCAGGGATTTCAGAAATTCCGGGGGTAAATAATCCATGTCTGAGACAAAAGTTGAGGAGCTGGTAATAATCAGCGGCAAGGGAGGTACGGGCAAGACGAGCATAACGGCCTCCTTTGCCGTACTCGCCGGATTTCCAGTTATTGCCGATTGTGATGTGGATGCAGCGGATATGCATCTCATCCTTACGCCCGCGGTTCGCGAAAGGCATGAATTCTGGTGCGGCAACGAAGCCGTGATTCGTCGGGCCGATTGCATACGGTGCGGAAAATGTCTGGACCTGTGCAGGTTTGGGGCAATTATCCCGGGAGGCGAAGGAGAATCCTATTCCGTTGATCCCGTAGCCTGCGAGGGATGCGGGGTATGTGTGCGTTTCTGTCCTGCTCAGGCAATAGATTTCCCGGAATCCCTGTCAGGGGAATGGATGGTGTCGGAGACCCGCTGTGGTCCCATGGTCCACGCCCGTCTGGGCATTGCCGCTGAGAATTCGGGCAAGCTGGTGTCCACGGTGCGCCGCGAGGCGAAACGCCTGGCGGAGGAAAACGGACACAGGCTGGTCCTGGTGGATGGGCCTCCGGGCATCGGTTGCCCGGTTATCGCCTCCATGACCGGTGCTTCTAAGGCCTTGGTGGTAACCGAGCCTACGGTTTCCGGAGAGCACGACCTGGAGCGGGTGCTGAAGCTGGCGCGTCACTTTGATATTCCGGCCGCAGTGTGCGTAAACAAGTGGGACCTGAACCCGGAAATGACCGGGCGGATCGAGACTCTGGCGATCCGGTCCGGAGCGCGCATTGCCGGTCGTATCCGATATGACCGGGCCGTTACATCAGCCCAGATAAAGAAGAAGGCCGTGGTGGAGATCGATGCGCCCTCCGCCGAAGATATCCGACGGGTTTGGGAGTCTCTGGATCTCCCGTAGGGAACAAGCCCGGGTATTCCTCCATCCAAAATGGCGGGCATTGGGGACCTTTGGCGTATCAGGTCTGATCCGGCAAGCAATGCCGCTGCGTTGCCGTCCTGGAGGGAGACCTGTTATGGAACCGCCATGGTTGGGAGAAGGTGATATTGACTCTGGACCGGAGAATTCATGAAGACAGGTTTTCATAAAATTACGATCATTGTGGACAATCTCGCTGGCGCCGGGTTGTCGGCCGAGCATGGGCTGTCGCTATGGATAGAAACCGGAGACAGGCGAATTCTGCTCGATACCGGACAGGGAGGCGCTCTCTCTCCAAATGCCCGGCAGTTGGGCGTCGATCTGGCGGAGACCAGCGCGCTGGTGCTCAGCCATGGCCACTATGATCATACCGGTGGTGTTTCAAGGGTTCTCAGAACCGCGCCGGATGCCGAGCTCTTCTGTCATCCGTCGGCGGTGATTCCCAGGTACGGATCCAACGGAGGGCAACCGAAGCCACTGGGGATGCAATGCGAATCCATGTGGGCTCTGGATTGCCTGCCCGCCCGGAGAATGCGCTGGGTACAGACTGGAAGAGAGATATTTCCCAACATCGGCCTGACGGGTTATATTCCGAGGGACTCCGGATACGAGGATACCGGCGGCGCCTTTTTTCTGGACCCTGAACTGAGCCGACCGGATCCCATTGATGATGACCTGGCTCTCTGGATTCGCACGCCTGAAGGGCTTGTGGTATGTGTCGGATGCTGTCATTCGGGTCTGATAAATACCCTGAACCATGCCCTTTTCCAGAGCGGAGCATCCCGGCTCAGGGCGGTAATCGGCGGATTTCATCTCCTGAATGCCGATGACGTAAGGATCGAAAAGACCGTCGAGGCGCTTCAGGCGCTTTCACCTGCTCTGATAGTTCCCTGCCACTGCACCGGCAGACGGGCGGTACAGGCCTTGGAAGACGCATTCGGCGCTGGAGTGGTCGCCGGAGTTTCCGGAATGAGTTTTGAATTCTGATATGCGCCGCTAAAGGCGCATCCATTTCCCGAAGTTTCTCGGGGTGGTGTATTAACATAAGCAAAAGGAGCAGAAAAAATGGCACAGGCGCATGATTGCTCAAGCAGTTCCTGCTCGGGCGCGCGGCAAGGGACGAATGAAAAGTCGGGAGTAGATGAAGCGCTGGAACGCATCACTCACAAGATAGTCGTGCTTTCCGGCAAGGGTGGTGTGGGAAAGAGCACGGTGGCGGTCAATCTGGCCGTATCCCTCAGCAGTATGGGTGGCTACCGGGTAGGCCTGATGGATATCGATATCCACGGACCCAGCGTTCCCAAGATGCTGGGGCTGGAAGGGACCGTGATCCGGCCTTCGGACAGAGGCAAGCTGATTCCCGCCGAGTTTGGTGGGCTGAAGGTCATGTCAATCGGTTTTCTCCTGCCAGGCGAAGCGGAGGCGGTAATCTGGAGGGGACCGGCCAAGGCGGGCGCCATCAAGCAGTTTATCGGCGAGGTGGAGTGGGGTGATCTGGATTACCTTGTCGTGGACTGCCCCCCGGGAACCGGCGACGAACCCCTTACCGTGATCCAGACCCTGGAAAAGATTGACGGCGCGGTGGTAGTAACCACTCCCCAGGACGTGGCCCTTACGGATGTGAAAAAATCCATCAGTTTCTGCGGCCAGCTCAATCTTCCGGTTCTCGGCGTTATCGAAAACATGAGCGGTTTGGTCTGCCCCCATTGCGGCGAAACCATAGATGTCTTCAAGAAAGGCGGCGGTGAAGACATGGCGCTGGAAATGAGCGTCCCGTTTCTCGGTTGTGTCCCGCTGGACCCGCGGATCGTCAAGGCGGGAGACGAAGGCGCCCCCTATTCCTACCATCAGTCGGAGACGGAGGCCGGAAAGTCCTTCAGCGATATAGTTACGGTTATCATGGAAAAAACCGCCACGGGCAATGAAAGAAGGGAGATAAAAAAATGATGCGTTTTGCCATTCCTGTATGTGAAGGTGTTCTGTCCATGCACTTCGGACACTGCGAGAAATTCGCCTTGGTGGATGTGGACCAGGATTTGAAGGCCATTGTAGGCTCTACCTCGGTTGATCCCCCTCCCCATCAGCCGGGACTCCTTCCGGGCTGGCTTGCTGAGAAAGGGGTAAACATGGTGATTGCCGGGGGGATGGGAAACCGCGCCCAGCAGCTTTTCGCGGAAGCCGGAGTGAAGGTTGTCGTGGGCGCGCCCTCCGTTGATCCGGAATCGGTGGTTATGGATTACCTGTCCGGAAAACTGGTTACAGGCGCCAACGTCTGCGATCACTGACTTGTTACCGGCGTTTGCGGGATGAGGGGGCAATCCATGAATTGCCCCCTCGATGGTGCATACGGAATATGAACGGAGGTCGTCATGCGCGCAGGTTCCGGCAGGGGCAGAGGCCCGTGGTGGAGGCGTTTGCTTGGAAGGGACGGAATATCCACGCCCGGAAAGGGACGCCCGGATTTCTGCATCTGCCCTTCTTGCGGTTTTGTCGTTTCCAAGCAACCGGGGAGCCCCTGCTTCCTTACCCCCTGTCCCAGGTGCGGCGCGCCCATGGCCCGCAGGTTCAATAACGGCGGGTTGCCGGAGTGAACGGTGACATGGAGAAAAAAGAGCTGCTCAGGAGGGGACAGAGGGTTGCCTTTGTCTCTTCTCTTGTCACGCTCGGCGTAGCTGTGGTGAAGGGGGCGATCGGGTCGATGTACGGCTCCCAACTCCTTATTGCCGACGCCTTTCACAGCGCCGGTGACGTTGTGACCGTAGCCGCCTCCGCCTTCGGCCTGTGGCTAGCCGCACGTAACAAAAGCGAAAAGTTTCCCTAT
>Ga0265295_1006652_pt1 | contig 13856 bp, 12 predicted proteins | sample Munlansysbiofilm_FD_192503 | JGI IMG/M metagenome (GOLD analysis project Ga0265295, IMG submission 192503) | Leachate microbial communities from a municipal landfill in Southern Ontario, Canada - Methane capture system biofilm | ecosystem: Engineered > Solid waste > Landfill > Unclassified ... | reverse complement strand
AAGATACCTGGCTGCGCTCTTTTTCCCTGGCGCTCAAATCCCACGGCATCGACAACATTCTGTGCTGCAACGACAGCTCCTTGGTGCCCGAGATTCTGGCCAAGACGGAAATCGAGGTCATGGCCGTGGACCTGGCCATGCCCGGTCTGTCCGGACAGGACCTCATCGATCTGGTGTCGGCGACGAATCCGGACATCCCCATTCTGGTCATCACCGGCATGAGCCAGGTCGAAACGGCCGTACAGTGCATCAAACGGGGGGCCTTCGACTTTTTCGTCAAGACCAACGACAAAAGCAGCCTGGTTTCGGGCATCCGGCACGCCATAGAAATCCGCGAACTCAAACGCGAGAACAGCAGCCTGCGCACCCGCTTCCTGCTGGACACGCTGGAGCATCCGGACGCCTTTGCGCCCATTGTCACCTGTTCCAAGGCCATGCGCTCCATCTTCCAGTACATCGAAGCCATCGCCCGCAGCACCCAGCCCGTGCTCATCACCGGCGAATCCGGGGTCGGCAAGGAGCTTGTGGCCAAGGTCATCCACAGCCTGAGCGGACGCCAGGGCGAGTTCGTGCCCGTCAACGTGGCTGGCCTTGACGACAACATCTTTGCCGACACCCTGTTCGGGCACAAGAAAGGCGCGTTCACCGGAGCGGACAGGACCCGGCCCGGACTGGTCGAGAACGCCAAGGCCGGCACCCTCTTTCTGGACGAGATCGGAGATCTGCCCCAGGCATCCCAGGTCAAGCTCTTGCGCCTGGTTCAGGAGCGCGAATACCTGCCCATCGGCTCCGATGTAACGCGCAAGACCGACGCCCGCATCATCGCCGCCACCAATGTCGATCCAGAAAAAATGGGCGATCCTCAGCGCTTTCGCTCTGATCTGTATTACCGTCTGCGCGCCCATCACGTGCATCTGCCCCCCCTGCGCGAACGGCGCGAAGACCTGCCCCTTTTGATCGACCATTTCCTGCGTCAGGGCTGCCAGCAACGCAAGCGTCCCGCTGTGCCCGGCCAGCTCCTGACCCTGCTTTCCGGCTACGATTTTCCGGGCAACATCCGGGAATTGGAATTCCTGATCCTGGACGCCCTGAGCTGCTCCGGCGATGACGAGCTCGACATGGACCGCATCAAGAGGCATGTCGACAAACACCCAGCTTCGCCCCGCAAAGCCCTGCCCGGCGAGGGAACGCGACTGCAGTTCGGACCCGAACTGCCGACCTTGAAGCTTGTCTGCGCCGAACTTGTGCGCGAGGCCATGCGACGCACCGGAGGCAATCAGGCCATGGCCGCGAGCATGCTCGGCGTGTCTCGGCAGGCGCTCAACAAACGTCTGAACAAACTCCGCGAGCAGGAGGACGACTTGGCATGAACGGCGGCCGGGAAGATCTGCTGCAACGACTGCGCGAACTCGAACGCGCCAACCGCCTGCTGTCCCGCGAGCTGCATGATTTGCGCACCCTCATCGACACGCCGCTCAATGTCATGCTCTTCTCCCTGGACCTGAACTACAACTACATCGCCTTCAACCAGGCCCACCGGGAATTCGTCAAACACAACTGGAATCTTGACATCCACCCCGGCATGCACGTCTTCGACATCCTGAGCGATCCCGAAGAACGCCTCCTCTCCCGCCGCAACTTCGACCGCGTTCTGGGCGGGGAGTCCTACATACTGCGGCGCAAGTACCGCAAACCCAAAGGTGAGATCGGCTTCTACCAGAACACCTACGTCCCGATCATGCGCGGCGGGGAAATCCTCGGAGCCGTGGTTTTCGCCCACGACATCACCGAATGGAGCGAACGCGAAGAGGAAGGCAAGAAATACCGGGCCATTTTCGAAAAGGCCCTGGAAGGCATCTACCGCTCCACGGCGGGAGGCCGCTTCATCGAGGCCAACCGCGAGATGGCCCGCATCCTGGGCTACGAGTCCCCAAAAGACCTCATGAACTCCGTGACCGACATCAGCCGTCAGCTCTATTGCGACTCAGGTGACCGGGAGCTGGTCTTCTCCATCCTGCGCCGGGACGGCGTGCTCAAGGATTTCGAGACCCGCATGCGCCGCAAGGACGGCAGCGAGATATGGGTGGAGTTCAATGCCCGCAGCGAAAAGGACGAGCAGGACCGCACGGTGTTCATCGAGGGCAAACTGACGGACATCACCACCCGCAAGGAGGCCGAGCGCAAGGCCGAGCTGCGCGGGCAGAAGATGATCCAGGCGGACAAAATGTCATCCCTTGGCGTGCTGGTGGCGGGCGTTGCCCACGAAATCAACAACCCCAACAGCTTTCTGACCCTGAACCTGCCGCTTCTGCGCGACGTCTGGGCCGATGCCCTGCATGTGCTGGACGACTATCAGGACGAGCACGGGGATTTCGTGCTCGGCGGGCTTGAATATTCGGAACTTCGGCAACAGATGCCGCTTTTGCTGCAGGGCATGGTGGAAGGATCGGAAAGGATCAAGGACATCGTATCAAGGCTCAAGGACTATTCCCGCCAGCGGCCCGAAGGGGAACGGGAACCCACTGACGTGAACAGCGTCGTGACCGGGGCCATGGCCTTCGTGCGCCACAAACTCAAAAGCGCCGCGCCAGGCTACTTGGTGCGCATGGCTTCGGAGCCGGTAGTGGTGGAAGCCGACCTGCAGCGGCTCATCCAGGTACTCATCAACCTGCTGGTCAACGCCTGCGAGGCGGTGCCGAACTCAGGAGGCGAGATCACCATCCAGGTTCTGTCAAGCTTCGGGGAGGACAAGGCCTGGGCCGGGGTGGAAGTGCGCGACAACGGCTGCGGCATCCCCCCTCACGACCTCAAATACATCCAGGACCCGTTTTTCACCACCAAGAGGGAACTCGGCGGCACAGGCCTTGGGCTCTCCATCTCATCGGCCATCATGCACGACCACGGCGGACGACTGGAATTCTCCTCCCAGCTCGGCACGGGCACCGTGGTGCGCATGCTCCTGCCCATGACGCGATGATTGGTGAATGGTAATGGTGATTGGATGGAAAAGAGCGCCGGCTCCTTGGCCTGAGCACGTTTTTCCATTCACTGTTCACCAATCACCATTCACTCCCTGCTACTGGCTTTTCTCGATAACCGTCTCCTTGACCACGGCGCTGTCCATGGTGAAGTCGATGATGCCGGAAACAAGATAGCCAAGGGCCACCAGCACGCATACGGCGATCACAAGTTTGATGACCAGCCCAGGCCGCTTCCAGAACAAAAACGCCGCCACGACCGCAATACCCGCACCAAAAAGCGGATTGGCCGCGACCCAGTCCCAGATTCCCATGATGAATGCGTGCATGATCGCCTCCGGCTATTTTTTCATGTTCACAAACTGCAGCGGCAATTCGAACTTCGACTCTCGCAAAAGAGCCATGACGGCCTGCAAATCGTCGATCTGCTTGCCGGTCACGCGCACCTGCTCGTCCTGAATGGCGGCCTGGACTTTGAGTTTGCTGTCTTTGATCATCTTGACCAGCTTGCGGGCCGCGTCCTTGTCGATGCCGTCATGCAGCTTGATTTCCTGCTTGAGCTGCCCGCGGGAAGTATTCTCGGGCTCTCCGAACTCCATGGCCTTGGGATCGACCTTGCGGCGCACGAAATGCGAAATGAGCATGTCCCGTATGGCCCTGATTTTCATCTCGTCGCCCGTGACCAGGGACAATATCTTCGTCTTGCGGTTGAAATCCATTTCCGTAATCACGCCCTTGAAGTCGTAGCGAGTCTCGACTTCCTTGCGCACATTGTTCACCGCATTATCAACTTCCTGTAAATCGATTTCATTCACAATATCAAAAGATGGCATGGGTCCTCCTTTTCGTCTTGCCGACTCTCGCGATATGCTTCCAGCTGACCCCAAAACCCCATTGCCGTCAAGCTTCCCGGCCATGTGTATTCAGTGAAACAGGCCAGGCTCCGATCAAAAATGCACCTTCCCGCTCAACAGATCGCGACACGTCCTGCGTCATGTTCGGAAAGAAAACTGACAACGATGAAAGAATATCAACAAAGCATTTGACATTCCATAATTCTCTACTATGAAATAAGCTACTTTGTTCGGCGAACTACATCGTCACCAATGCCCCTTTTATATCTATGGAGTAAAAATGGAAGACTATCTGAAGCAAGCAATCGAAATCGTGAAGGCCCAGGCCTCTGTTCGTAACATGAACGAAGAGGAAATCACATCCATGATCCGCGCTCTGGCGCAGAGCATCCGTGGAGTCGCCGAAGGCATTGCCCCCATTGCCGACGTCGAACCGGCCGTTGACCCCAAAAACGCCATCCGCGAAAAAAGCGTCATCTGCTGCGAATGCGGCAAGTCCTTCAAGGTGCTGACCAAGCGCCACCTTGCCACCCACGGCCTGACTCCGGAAGAATACCGCGAGAAGTACGGCTACAAGAAGGGCACGTCCCTGGTGGCCAAGTCGCTGGCGCGTGACCGCCGCAAGACCATGCAGGGCATGAAGCTCTGGGAAAAGCGCAAAAAGGCCGTCAAGACCCCTGCGTAACGCAAAAAACCCTCGTCACAGAGGGTTTTTTTACGTCCGCCGTCTGGGCTCATACCCCCCGGCGTTCAAGAAGACGGTCGTGGAGCACGTCGATACGTTCCAGCAATTCCTCAACGGAACACGGCTTGAGAAGAAAATCGTTGGCGCCTGCACGCATGGCTTCCAGAGCCAACTCCGTGTGGGCATGACCGGACAGGATGATCACTCCGAAGTCCTCTCCCTTCAACCTGCGCATCTCAAGGAGCACCTCGATGCCACTCAGGCCCGGCATCTTCATGTCCAGCACCACGATGTCGACGGGGTTGTGCCTGAACCAGTCCAAGGCGGTCACGCCCGAAGGGGCTGTGGCCACATCGAGCTTCTTGCGCCGCAGGTACTTGACCATGGCGCCCAGAAACTCCTCCTCGTCATCCACAAACAAGAGCTTGCAGTCTTGCAGAGAACTCATGGTCTCTCCATGGGATCATTCCTGCACTGGACAGGCAATGTCACCCAGTCGCACGGCCGAATCCGCGGGAATCCGTATTCTGATTTCATTGCGCTCACAGGACAGCGCCGTCCCCTGCCCGAGGTCTCCGCGCAAAGGATGTGCGAACCTGAACGACGCACCCTCCTGCACGCTTGCGCACAAGCGCATCTCCACTTCCGCTTCCAGGTACCCATCGATCTTCTTGAGTCGGAATACCTCTCCGCAACCATGTTCCGCAAGCATGTCGTGCCACTTCCTGCCTAGCAGGTAGTTGCAGCCAACGGCCGCAATTCCGGCAAGACCGAACAGCGCAGCCATGATGAAGGGATCGGCCCCGGTTTGGCGAGTCACTAGGGAAGGGGAATCGGCCTGCCTGGCCTTGGCGCTGGCGAAGACGCGGACGGTGAAAATCAGGGCCGGGTTCTGTTTCTCCCCGAACCTGTCGCGAACCTTGAAAACATATGTTCCGGGCCTTGGGACGGGACTGACTTCGATATGCCCGCGCCACATGCCGCCACCGAACAGATAGCCCGAGAAAATGGCTTCCGGCATCAGACGTAGGGAGCCGTCGAAGGCGCCGCCTTCGACCACGAAATCCTCGATCCGATCGGTCTTTGGGGGCATGGGGCCGCTCACCGCATAGCGTTCGCCCGGAATGAGCTGAACCTGCCCCGACCCGCCGAAAATCCCGCCGCGCAGGCCGTCGAACAAAAGCAGCAGAGCCAGGCCCAGCAGGACCATGGCCACGCTGCCACTGGTGCGCTGGAGGCGCCAGATCCGCTGGGCGCGGATCACGCCGCGTCCCCGCACATGGAATCCGCGCTGCGCCGCAACTTCCGCTTGGCCGTGAAGCCCAGAACAATAATGGGCAGCAACAGGCTCCCGAAAACCTTGAGGAAGACAAGGGTGAACTCATCAGGGTTCTGCGCGGCCATGTACATGGCAACGGTCAGCGCCCCGAGAACCAGGGCGTTGATGGACAGGACGAGGATCTTGTGGAGCAGAAAAAACCTGTATTCGCTCATGTCTGGCTCCTTAAAGGGGGTGCGCGGGGCGTTCAGGAAGGCGGTTGTCCGCCCCGCGCATCCCAGAGGCGTTACTTCTTGAAGATGTCGGTCTTGCTGACGTTCATGAAACGTAGTGCTTCGCCTTCGGTCTTGAAATACACCCGCACCTCGTCGCCGGCGTCCCAGGTGTTCTCGGGGAAGCCGAAGTAGTCTTCAGGCACGCTGAAGGTGGCGAGAATTTTCTGGCGTCCGGAATAGATGGTGATGGTCTTCTTGTCCTGGTCGACAACGGGGAACTTCTTGGCCGCATTCTTGTCCTTGTCGAAGACCAGGGGATGGTCCTTGGCGATGTTCTTCTGCACGTCCACGATGGCGATGGGCAGATCCTCAAGGGTCTGGGTGTTGGGGTTGAAGATGCGGATGATCTTCGTGTCCACGTCGAGCTTCATGCGATAGCCGGCCTTGGGATCCGCGCCGCGCTCGGCAGGGTCCGTAGGCATCTTGTACGTATGCGGAGGCAGGACCGAATAGTCGGGATTCTGGGAATCCATGGCCTTGTCCTGGATCACGGTCACGGTCTGCTTGTCCTTGTCAAAGGCGATGACCCGCCCCTGATCCACTTTGCCGTATTCATCACAGCCAAGGACACCCAGGGTCAACAGCGTGATGGCGAGTCCGAGCAGTATGCGTCTGGTATTCATGTTCAACTCCTTATCAGATTGCGGGCTAGACCCTGCGGTTCTTGGCAGCCAGTTCCATCTTCACGCCCTGGACCATGCGCACAAAGATGTAGATGGACATGCAGCTCACCAGGCCGAGGACCAGGACCGTCGACGCAGTGTTGAGAACATCCTTGTAGGCGGGCAGCCAGGGCTGGACCAGCTTCAACAGGATGGACACCGCGCAGCCGATGACAGCCAGACCGAAGGCGATGCGGATGCCGTAGCCCTTGATGTACTTGGTGGCCACCGCGCCGACCTGGGCGCCCATGGCCGCGCCGACGAGCATGATCATGGCGGCGACGAGTTCCGTGCGGCCCTTCCAGGTATAGGTGGCCGCGCCATAGAGGCCGGAGATGGCCACTTCGAAGAGGTCGGTGCCGACGGCGACGTGGGTCGGGCAGCCGATCATGTAAATCAGGGCGGGCATGCGGATCAGACCGCCGCCGATGCCCAGGATGCCGGCCAGCCAGCCGGTGAAGAAGCTGACGAAGATGGGCAGCCAGGCGGAACAGTAGATGCCGGCTTCCTTCAGGTGAACCATGGGGGGAATCTTGATCTTGTGGAGGGCCTTGTGCCACTCGACGCCGGTCTCAAGCCCGGTCAGCTTTTCGCCGCGGGCAAGGGCCGCGCGTTCCTTGGCCTTGCGCTTGGCGACATCATGGAAGACCATCCAGGCGATGAAGGCCAGAAGCGCGATGTAGATCCAGCGCACGACCTTCTCGACGCTGCCGATGCGCTCCAGCCACATGACCATCTGGGCCCCGGCCTCGAAGCCGACAACGGTGCCGACGAGCATGATGAGGCCCAGTTTGTAGTCGACGTTGCCGAACTTGCCGTGACGCATGGTGGAAATGAGAGACTTGCCCGCCATGTGAGCGATGTCGGTGCCGATGGCGAAAGCCATGGGGAAGCCGAGGATGTTGAGGCCGGGCGTGACCATCCACGCGCCGCCCATGCCGAAGAAGCCGCCGATGATGCCCACGCCGACTCCGAGGATGATCAGACCGGGCCAGAAAATTTTAACGCCTGCAATGGGCATGAGGACATAGAGCCAATCCATGGTTTATCTCCTTGGTCGTAGGTGTACGGTTTAGTGTTCCGCCAGATCGCGGGACTTCAGGTCGATGCCGATCCCGCTCATGATGATGTCGGCAATGACGCCGAAAATCACGCCGGTGAGCGGGATCAGGATGACCGTCAGAATCATGAACTGAAAATGACTCTCATTATACAGATTGGCCCACCAGGCCATAACCCCGGTCAGCTTCCGCGTGTCCGCCACCAGCACGATGGGGGCCGCGCCGCCACCGCCGGCAGCCAGGGCAAAACCGGGACACAGCAGGACCGTTATCATCAGTGACCACCAAAGCCTGTTCAATCTTGCTTTCATCGTAACCTCCAGAATGTTTGCTACTCCGCCCTGGCCGCAATCCATTTCCTGGCTGTCGTGCCGGGCCTCTCCTCTGCCGCTTCGTCTCAAGAACACCTCCCGCCTTGCAAATTCAGCGGGTTAGTCGCGCATTCAAACCTGACTGAGCAAAGGATGGGCCAACATGATCGCGCATGAATTTTCCCCTGTATTACAGGTAATTGAATATTCTTGTTGCGCAATTTTTCACAAACAGTCAGTATGCGCAAAACTATTTCGCGATAATTCCGCGATACTCCGGAGGACAGAAATGCCCTACTCCTATCCCCCCATGCTCGACCCGGTGCTCAATCTGGAAAAACCCATCAAGGAATGGAGCATCACGCGCATCCTCCTGCTGCTGGGCGCGCCGCTGGTGGCTTGTGTGCTGCTGATCATGACTGTCTCGACTTACCGGATTTCCTCCCACTACCTGAATCGCGCTTATGCCCGAAACGCCCACACCAGAGCCCTGGCGCAGGCCCACGAACTGCAGCAGCTGCTTATCGACGCACGCTATGAAATCCAGAATCTCGCCCGCTCGGATGTCTCCACCCAGGCCATTAGAAAATACATGATGGACAAGCCCGCGACGAAGCGGAACAGATATTGCGAAATCGCCTTTCACGGCACATCGCCGGAGGACAATTTCGTCCTGCTGAATACGGGGGAAAAGGTATGGGAGGTACCGGACGAGCAGTCCGCGACCGTCAAGTTCGGCGCCTTCACACGCAAGGAAAGGATCGGGGGCAAGATCGAGGATTTCGTGCAGATCGACCAGCCCGTGCAGGTCTACTACACGTCGGTTCCATACTTGGGTTCCGTGGAAAACATGGAGTTCTCGGTCATCAGGCTGAGCACGCCGGTGCTGGACGCGGAAAAGAAGTTCCGTGGGTACCTGACCTTGTCCGTGGACATCATCGAAATCCAACGGATCATGACCACCTTCTCCTCCAGGCAGTCGCCCCTCTACATCTTCCCCCAGGAAAAAGAGCAGGTCAGGAGTTTCTTCTTCGACGCCGCGGGATGGCTGATCTGCGAGACGGGGCAGGCCAGCAACCCGCAACTGAAAATTTCCATCGACGACATCCGCACGGGCCTGCAGGGTGATCTAGGTCGACCGGGGTTTGCCTCCGCGTTCCGGCCAAATCCGCAATACGAGAAATACTGGGCTGTCGTTTCGGCGGTGCAGGCAGGCAAAGACGGAGAGATCGGATTTGCGAATTTTCTGAACGCCCCCAGCAACACGGGTAGGGATCATTACCTCTATTATGTCCCGATCCGCTTCCAGGAGGAGGCGGCAGGAAATCCGGCCATCATCGGCGGGATCGGATGCATCGATACGAGCTTCATGCTCAAGGCCTCGCGCTACGAAGTGGCCTTGGCCTTGGGCATTTCATGGGCCGTGGCGGTTCTGCTCACCATCGCCGCTTTCGTGTACCTCAATCGAAGGATCAGCAACCCATTGAAACGACTGGCCTACGCCACCGAGAAGCACGCTCTGGGTGACGACACCGCCGCCCTGGAACTCACCCCGCTGCCCAAGGAACTGCGTCGACTCCAGCACGCCATCAACATTCTCCTGCACCAGCTGCAAGCGGCCCGCAACGAAACCCGCATTCGCCAGAATCTGGTCTTCGAAGAGATGCAACGCCAACCCGTCAGCCTCGACATGCTGGCCGACAACCCCGCGTCCAGGGAGGCATCCCTTTTCGCCGAGGAAGCCTTCGGCATCGTGGGGGCGAGCCAGGCCGTGCGCAACCTGAACGCCATGATCCACAAAGCGGCCCAGGTCATGGCCGACGTGCTGATCATCGGTGAAACAGGCACCGGCAAGGAACTTACTGCCGAAGCGATTCATCGCGCCAGCGCCCGCTCCGCCGGTCCCTTCATTTCCATCAATTGCGGGGCGCTGGACGAAAATCTGCTCATGGACGCACTCTTCGGACATGTCAAAGGAGCCTTCTCCGAAGCCAAGGCAGAACGCAAAGGCGCATTCCTCGCCGCATCGGGCGGAACGCTGCACCTCGACGAGATCGGCAATGCGTCGCCCAAGGTGCAACAGGCCCTGCTGCGGGCTCTCGCGGCGCGCAGGATACGTCCCCTGGGCAGCGATAATGACCAGGCCTTCGACGCGCGCGTCGTGGCTGGCACCAATGTCGATCTTCTCGAATGCGCACGCAAGGGGACTTTCCGCGAAGACCTGTACTACCGCTTGGCCGTCATCACCATCTCGACCCCGCCGTTGCGCGATCGAAAGGAGGACATCCCCGCCCTGGTTCGCTCGTTCATGCGCGATCACTCCAGAGGGGCGACACCGCCCGATATCAGCCGCGGCGCCCTGGACAAACTGCTCCAACACGATTGGCCGGGCAATATCCGCGAACTGAAGAACTGCATCACCCGCGCCATGACCTTTGCCGAGGGCAGCCTCCTGCTGGCCGACCACATCGAGTTCGGCCAGAATCGCGCAGCCGGCTCGGCGCCGGAACCCGCCACGGGCCATGGAGCTCCCCCCCGGACCACGGCTCCGGCCGGGCCGCGAAACGGGGGCAGCCCGGAACCCCACGCCACGGCAAAGGCGAATGGGGCGCAAAATCCCGCTCAGCAAATATCTTCCGCAATCCCCGAGGCGGTGCTTGCGACCCTGAACCCCCGGCAGATTAAAGCGTGGCCCTCCATCGCCGACAACGGTGGCACGAACCGTGCTTTATATGAAAGCGCCGTCGGTGAGGAGATTTCGGTCAGAACCGCGCAATACGACTTGCAGGATCTGGTCAACAAGGGTTTGCTGAAAAAGACAGGCAAGGGCCCGTCCTCACGGTACGTCGTGGCCGGCCGCTTCCCCTAACGCTCATCAGGGAGACTGCACGTGGGATTTCGAAATCTGATCAAGGCGCTGCTCCCCCAAAAAAAAGCCAGGCAGGACAACGAAACCGTGCTGCGGTCCTTCCGCCTGCAGTACACGCACTTCAAGGATCTGCTCCAGTCCAATGCGGAACTCGGCGCGATCATGGCGGAGATCGACGAGAAACTCAAAGGCTCGGCCCTTTTCGGCATGAGCGAAATCCGCGCCCTGGCAACCCGCAGCGTCTTCCACAGCATGCGCATGGTCACGGCCCTGAACGTCATCTCGGGCAACAGCTACCGCCTCCTGCCGGACATGGTGGAACACATCAACGCCCGCATCAGCTCCATTCTGGACAGCAAACCGCAGCCTGCAATCTGCCAGTACACAGTCCCCATAGCCGAGGTGGACAAGAACCTCGTCGATATTGTCGGCGGCAAATGCGCAAACCTCGGAGAAATGCGCAATCGCGCAAAAATTCCAACGCCGCCCGGTTTCGCGATAACCACCGCTGCATACGAAACATTCCTGCGCAGCGATGGACTGCGTGACGAGATCCTCAAACTGCTCCGCGAGGCCAAGGCCGACGACCCGGCCAACGTCATCAGCGTGGCCGGTGCCATTCTCAAGGCCATCAGTCAGGTCAGCGTTCCCCGGGACATCATGGATGCCTTGCTGCACTCGTGGGATGCAGTCTTCCCCGAGAAAAACACGACCCGCGCGGCGCTGCGATCCAGCGCCATTAGTGAAGACGGTGTCCTGTCCTTTTCCGGACAATACAGAACCGTTCTCGGAGTGACCCGCTCGACTTTGGAGGAAGCCTTCCGGGAGGTGTTGGCAAGCCTCTTCTCTCCTCGCGCCATAACCTACCGCATCCACCATGGCGTATCCTTCGAACAGTGCGCCATGGGCATGGCCTGCATCAGGATGGTCGACGCCACGGCCAGCGGAGTCATATTCTCGCGGCATCCCGTCGACCCCTTGTCAGACGAGATGCTACTCAATGGTGTATGGGGGCTCGGGGCCTACGCCGTAGATGGCATCATCGAGCCGGACACATGGCAGATCAAACCGGGCGCCACCCCGACGATCACTCTACGCCGCGTGGCTGAAAAGCATGTCCGCCTTGTCTCCGATTCAACGGGGAAGCACGAAGAAGCAGTACCAACGCATTTGCGCAGCGCCCCCTGCCTCGACGACACCCGAATCCTGGAATTGGCCGCAATGGCAGCTCGGCTTGAAGCCCACTACCATCACCCTCAGGACATCGAATGGGCACTGGATAGCGACGGGGCCATCATGATCCTGCAAAGTCGTCCCATGCGCCTGGCTCATGTGCACCACAACGGCGTATCCACTGTCGCCATCAAAGGCGCGGACCTTCTTATCGAAGGCGCGGACGTCGCCTGCTCCGGCATCGGCGTCGGAAACGCGGTTCTTGTCGGTGAACTCGAGGATCTGGCGGCCTTTCCCGACAACGGCATCCTTGTCGCGCCGCACTCCCTGCCGAATTACGCTCTGGTCATGAATCGCGCCAAGGCCATTGTCACCGAAGCAGGCAGTGTCACCGGGCACATGGCCTCCCTGGCACGGGAATTCGACGTTCCGACCATCCTCAACGCCAAAAACGCCACAAGCATAATCCGTCACGGCCAGACCCTGACTGTGGATGCCATCACCGGACGGATTTACGCAGGCATCGTACCCGAACTCATGGCCTTCCGGGCCCCGCGCAGCTTCAGGATCACCGACTCGCCGGTCCATGCTACCTTGCGGCAGGTCGCGGACCAGATCTTGCCTCTGCACCTGCTCGATCCCAAGTCACCCATTTTCCGTCCCGAAGCATGCACCACGTTGCACGACGTCATGCGCTTCGTTCACGAGCTCTGCTACACGGAAATGTTCCGCATCAGCGACCGCGCTTCCGATGCCGGGACCGTATCCTTTCAACTCAAAGCCAGACTGCCCATCGACCTGAACCTTATCGACCTGGGCGGAGGTCTCAAAGACGCCGATGGGCCCTATGTTTTTCCCGAGCAGGTGGTCTCGGCGCCCATGGCCGCCCTTCTTTCCGGCATGCTCAGGCCGGAAGTGCATGTGCGCGGGCCAAGGCCCATTGACATGGGCGGTTTTTTTTCGGTCATGGCCCAGCACATGCTTGAACCGCCGACAATCCAGGCCCAGCGCTTTGGAGAACGCAGCTACGGCATCATTTCCGACAAATATATGAATTTCAGTTCCCGCGTGGGCTACCACTACAGCGTCATCGACGCCTACTGCGGACAGACCGTGTCCAAGAATTACATCACCTTTCAATTCAAAGGCGGAGCCGCCGACGAAATCCGCCGCGAGCGCCGCGTGCGCTGCATCGCCCAGATCCTGCGCCGACTGGGCTTCATCACCGACGTCCGGGGCGACATGACCCAGGCCCGATACCAAAAATTCTCCCACGAAGAAACGTGCCAGCGTCTGGACCAGCTTGGCCGCCTGCTCATCGTCACCCGCCAAATGGACATGCTCATGACCAGCGAGGCATCAGTATCAGCCATGGCCGACAATTTCATGGCTGGCGATTATCATTAGGCATCTTTCCCGCCCGATCCCGTTCCTGCCTTTACGCTTGGCTCCCGTACCGAGAACGCGACGTCGCTACTTTCGTATGCGCCTGGAGCCTGGTCATAAATTTTGGGATTATTTCCCAAATTTTGGGAATTTTTCCCGGTCTACCTGTCCAAAATGACCAGGAAAAGAGGATGAGATCCTATCGACACGGCCCGGCCCTATCCATAGATAATCTATTGAATTTCTCCAAGCACCACCATTGAACGCCTGGACCGCCGCATGCGTATCAATGCGTTGCGCCACCATGGAAACCTTGCCCGTCT
>Ga0265295_1006651_pt1 | contig 13856 bp, 7 predicted proteins | sample Munlansysbiofilm_FD_192503 | JGI IMG/M metagenome (GOLD analysis project Ga0265295, IMG submission 192503) | Leachate microbial communities from a municipal landfill in Southern Ontario, Canada - Methane capture system biofilm | ecosystem: Engineered > Solid waste > Landfill > Unclassified ... | reverse complement strand
CGCTGTCCCTAGCTGCTTTTATCTTTGTCCTCTTCTCTACCGGCTTCGGCTTATTTGCCTCCACCTTTACCCGCAGCCAGATCGCCGCGATGTTTGTCGCCATGATCGGCACCTTGATCCCGGCTATTCAATTTGCCGGCCTACTTAATCCGGTCTCATCGCTGGAGGGGGTTGGAAGGCTGATTGGGCAGATATACCCTGCCACATACTTTTTGACCATCAGCCGCGGAGTGTTTGGGAAAGCGCTGACTCTATCCGATCTGCACGCCTCGTTCGGGCCGATGCTGCTTTCGGTCCCAGTGATTATCGTGGTATCGATCATCTTACTGAAAAAACAGGAGGCCTGAGCATGAGCCATGTCTCCATGAGCCATATCTCCAATATCTACCGCTTAGGGGTGAAGGAACTGTGGAGCCTGATCCGCGATCCGACGATGCTGATTCTGATCATCTACAGCTTCACGGCCGCGATTTACATTGCAGCCACCGCAATGCCGGATTCACTGCACAAGGCGGCGATTGCAATCGTAGATGAAGATCAGTCACCACTATCCCAGCGCATTGTTTCGGCCTTTTATCCCCCGCACTTCAACACCCCGAGTATGATCTCGCTGGCTGAGGTCGACCCGGGCATGGATGCAGGTCGGTTCACCTTTGCGCTTGATATCCCTCCAAACTTTCAACGCGATGTGCTGGCCGGACGCAGCCCTTCGATCCAGCTCAATGTCGATGCCACCAGGATGACTCAGGCGTTTACCGGCAACGGCTATATTCAGCAAATAGCCCTCGACGAAGTCAACACCTTCGTCCTACGTTACCGCAACACCGCCCCGCCCCCTATAGATCTTGCGCTGCGTGCCCGCTTCAATCCGGCCCTTACGCCAGCTTGGTTTGGTTCGCTGATGGAGATCATCAACCAAGTCACCATGTTATCGATTATCCTTGCTGGCGCTGCGCTCATCCGCGAACGCGAACACGGCACCATCGAACATCTGTTAGTAATGCCGGTGACCCCCGGTGAGATCATGCTTTCCAAGGTTTGGTCCATGGGCTTGGTGGTCCTGCTGGCGACGGCGATTTCACTGGCTGTAATTGTGCAGGGTGCGCTGCGGGTGCCCATCGAAGGCTCAGTGATGCTGTTCTTATTCTGCGCGGCTTTGCACCTATTCGCGACCACCTCAATTGGCATCTTCTTAGCTACTCTGGCACGTTCAATGCCGCAATTCGGCCTTTTGATGGTGCTGACGTTGATACCGCTGCAAATGCTGTCGGGGGGCACGACGCCGCGCGAAAGTATGCCGGTATTCGTCCAAACGGTAATGCTAGCCGCACCCACTACCCACTTCGTAGCATCAGCCCAGGCGATTCTCTACCGTGGGGCCGGTCTAGAGGTGGTATGGCCGCGGTTCCTCGCCCTCATTGCAATCGGCTCGGTGTTCTTCATCGTCGCTTTGGCTCGCTTTCGCAAAACCATAGGAACGATGGCATGAAAAAATCCAACCTCGAAAAAGACACCAATTGGTAGGTAACATAAATCCCCCAGCAAAACTGGGGAATTTATGCATGTTGCTCTTGCAGCAGAATGTTCTCAACAGCGGCGTGGGTAAGCTTGGAGAGTAAGTACGGATCAGTGTGCCTAGCCAATGGCCCTTCCGTTTCGCATCCAGCTATTTTTTATTTTTAACGATCGCCGCTCTCATCTTGAGATATTCTTTTTCAGTAATGATTTTCTGGTCATAAGCTTTTTGAAGATCAATCAGTTCTTGCCCTTGGGTTGTGGTAATGGCACTCACTTTAGCGCCTCCACCTCCACAACCAGCTAAAGACACACACAGAAGAAGTCCTGCCAATAAAATGAGTAGTTTCTTGATCGAAGGTCTCACCATGTACTCCTTTTTCTAAATATTGAAAGATGTGCATCGAAAGATATGCGCCAAAATTCCATCATACCCAAACAAAAAAATATAACCCTATATCCGCGCTGACACAACGAAGTTCTGCTCAGAACTCAAACTCGTAAAGAAGATCGACCGCCGACTGTAGGCTACTAACCGCTTCGAGAACCAGGTTATGCAAAATCTCATACCGCAGGGTGATTTCGGTAAGCGGCGAAAAGATACCGACCCCGTAGCCGACCTGTACCCCAGGGAATAAGTAACCACTGGCCTGAACCTTGGTATCACTCCCCTCTCCCCGAGTATCGAACGCTAAATCCTGGACACCGAACGCTCTGCCTACCTCGCTGATAGTCCCTTCGCTCCTGTCGATTCCAGCGCCGACCAGCAGGGTTGCTAGCATAACATCCTGCGATGTGCCGGAACCGGCACCCAGGGAGCGTCCACGTAGCAGATAGGAAATAGCTTCCTGCTGCGACATGGTCGGCTCAGAGTAGATAGTGACTTTCGGTTTTTGCGCCTCACCCTGCAGGCGAATTCCAGCAATGACGTGGTCACTGGTTACTTCCGAATTGCGAATGGCGTCGACATCGACAAAAGGTTCCGACAAGGAGCCAAAAAACAACAGCAGCCCCTTTTTGATCAAAAGATTCTGCCCAAAAGCACGGTAGGTCCCTTCGCGAAGATCAATACTGCCATTGCCGCTCAACGGTTGAGTAGGCGACTGTTTGAGTGCCAACACCCCTTCCAGCCCAGCTTTCAGGCCAAAGGCTTCAATTCTAACCTCGTCCAGCAGTGCCACCTCTAAAGCCAGGGTAAAAGGCAATTCTCGCTTATCCTTAGTGGCGTTCGGATCATCTAAGACCACCACATCGTCCGAAAGCCGCACCGCCCCCTGAGGCAAGGTTTTAACCTTGATCCGGCCAGAGGGGACGAGGATTCCGCCAGTCAGAAAGAGCCCTTCCGGTTGCAGATCAAAACGTAGATCTGGACTAAACAGCAGTCTAAGTTCCGGTTCAAGGTTGAGATTGTGCCGCTCCCCCTGCAGGGTCAGCCAGCCGATTGGTGAAGTCTCCTCCCACGAGACAGCACCGGCCAGTCGCGCGTGCCCCTCCCCGAACATCAGATCGCCGGCCAGTTGTGCCTGATAGCCCTCCAGGTCAATCTGTAGATTGACCTGCTCAACATCAGACGGCAAAGCCTTGCCACCGAGGTAACCATCACGCAAAAAAACCGTACCAGACAGCTGCGGCTGTTTCAATGAGCCCGAGATGCTTCCGGCAGCGTCAACGGTACCGGAGATTTCCTCAAGAGGAGCAATCAGAGGCTGCAGGACATCTAGCTGCAGGTTGGAGAGACGAAATTCTCCCTGGAGGGGTTGCTCCTCCTGATATGGAAACAGCTGCAGGCTGATATCGCCTTCGCCGAATTGTTCTGAGCGCAGTAGCAGCGTTGCCTGAGCGGACTTTTCATCGAGCACCGCGCTTAACCTCAGCTGCTGGTAGTCCATTCGCAGCTGTTCTCCACCCTGCACAATTTCGAAACTACCACTGCCGGTCACGAGTTCCGCCTCGATCCGAGGTTTCTGTTCCGGCGTCCAACGCGCATCAGCGTTAGCAGCAAGGCTCCCCTGCCACGTCAATCCCTCAGGCAATAACTCGGGCAACTGCGGACTGGAAAAATCCTGTAGACTGATGCTCAGCTGCCCTGCTTCACCGATCTCGGCCGCTTCATTCAGGCAGAGGCTGGCATCGCCGGAGTGCCAACAATGTTTGGCTATGACCGCGCGCTGGTGTTCGAAATCGTAGTTAATATCGAAAGGGACATCCAAGCTCCAGCGCCCGAGCGGCGTTTCCACCCAGCTGGTTTGCAATTGCGCGGACCAGAGTTGCTCAACCAGCTGCCCCTTAAGGCTGCTGTTGCCTGAAAATTCCTCCCCGCGTAAGTCTAACGACAGGCTGTGAGCGGCGCTGTCGCCAGAAAAAGTTACATTCAGCGCGTCAAAAGAGAACCCCTGATAAGCCATCCCTGCCGCCTTAATGCGCACTGAACCTTGCGGCATTGGGGTAAATTCCAGTTGCGCACCGGCATCCAACGCCTCAATCTTCTGCTCAGCATACGCCAGTTTTTCGGCCACGAGCGAAAACTCCAACTGTAACGCTTCGCGCCTGCCAGAGAGGTTGAATTCTCCCCTTGCAGTCCCGCTTGCCTGAGGAAGCGAGGTCTGCAGATCGACAATCTCAAGTTCCCCCGTAAGGTTGCTCTCCTCACTAATTTGCCCATTGACCGCCAGGCGGTTGGCACCACTATGGAGTTGCAGCTGTGAAATCTGCCAGTCACCACTCTGCATACCCTGAATCCCCCCGCTCAAGCGTAGAGGCTGCCCCGCCAGCTTGCCATTTACCTCAATCTGCTGTACACGCAGGTCCCAGCTGTCATCGTGCAACAAAAACTCTGTGTTCAGCCGTCCGGAAAGCTGTCCTGGCAGCTGAGCAACCAGCTCTGCCGGATTAAGCTGCTGGAAGGACAGCTCCCCCTGCCAGACAAGATCATCCTCCCAACGCAATAAGCCAGTAAGCTCGGCTGACCCCTCAAGTGCTTCCACGCTCAAAAAGTCCAGCCTCAGCTGGTGCACATCCCCCTGCCCTATGGCGACAAATGCGATATCCGGATATGGTTCACTTTTCACCCCGCCGGAAAACTGTAAAGCATAGCCTTCAAGCGACCCGCCAACTTCAACCTGCCCCTGCTCAGCATGCCAGACGGGTTGCTGGACAGGCCAGTTTAAATCCTGCCAAGACAGGTGTGCCGCAAACGGTAAAAGCGGGTCAAGAAGTTTTGCCTGCGCCTGCAACTGGGCTGTAATTGGGCCAGTTGTGCTGAGATCAAGCGCAATATCGCCAACAGATCCACTTAAAGTCAGTTGAACAGCAAGTCCGCTCAGGGGGGGGAGTTCAAGTAGGCGGGCATGGGCCTGTAGAGACACTGGATAATCAGCGGTTAAGCGGACCTGCGCTTGGGTCTGCAACGAGACTTCTGGGGTGGTAATTTCCAGGGTTGTAATCTCAACCTCTGAACCAGCAGCGCGCGCCGACAAATGTAAGTGTTGAATCAGGTATTCGGTCTCAGCCTGACGAATCTGCGCGTTGGTCAAATCCAAACCATCCAGCGCGATAGCCAAGGGTAAGTTAATTTCGGGCAGGACTAGAATATCCGCAACAGCTGCTTTAGGCTCACAGAGCGCAGAGTCAGCTGGTGACGGTGCGATTACCACCAGCAAATCGCGCAGCTTCAGAGGAGAAACCTGTAGGCCGTTGTCATTTAGTCTGGCGGCCAAGTGCAACTCAGCAAGGGTAATTATCTGCCCATAGGCATCAACCCAGGTTTGCTGCACATGCAGATTACGAATCTCAACCACAAACGGCAGTTTGAGCGAGTTCTCCTCTGATACTGCAATAACATCGGCAACCGGATCAACAACTACCTCCGCAGTTAAATCCTCTGTCAGGGACAGCCTGACACCCTGAGCGTGCACCTGATCAAGGCAGAGCGTCCTCTCTTTCAGGCAACGCCAATCCCACTTCCACTCAAGGTGCGGAATCAAAATGTCGAAGCCAGTGCTCGTCCAGCGCAGATTGCTCAGGGTCGCCTCACCAAGCAGCGTCCCACTATCCAGCGTCACCGCAAGGCGCGGCTCTAGGCGGCTAACTGCAGCCAGTAACCAACGGTTGCCCGAACTAGTGCCGAGCACAGCAACGAATGCAGTCACCACCACGAACAGCACCACTGCCGCCACCGCTATGCGTATTATCCAACGTCTCGGTTTAAGGATTTTCGGCGCGCCCATCATAGGTCAGGCCCCATTGAAAAGTGAATCATCCAGGGGGTCCCAGATTCAGACAGGGCAAAAGCCAGATCAAGGCGTAATGGCCCGACGGGGGTAATCCAGCGCAGGCCGATCCCGCTGCCGATAGAGAGCGACTCACCAAAATCGTTGGTTGCGGTACCAGCATCGATAAAGCTTGCCACCTGCCACTTCTCCAGCAGCAGGTACGCATACTCCAAGCTCCCGACCGCCAGATATTTGCCCCCAACCAAGAGCCCCTGTTCATTGCGTGGAGCGACTGCCTCGTATTTGAAGCCACGGATACTCTGATCGCCACCAGCAAAAAATCGCAGCGACGTAGGCACATCGTAAATAGACTCAACCACAATGGCACCCAAATCTGCGCGAGCAATAAACTTATGTTCGGTCCTAGCACCTGCAGTTCTAACAAATTTAGTCTGGCCAAGAAATTTGGCAAAGCGCACATCTGAACCCCAGATCGGGTCGGAAAGATCTAAGTGAAACTGGAGCCTGTCGCCCCACAAAACATTCAAGCCGCCGCGACTGCGACTACGGGCAAAACTGACCCCCGGCAGGATCAAACTCGACCACGCTCTTTGCTCTCCCTGGCGATAATCTTCCAGTTCATAGCGCAGCTGATAGGTGCGCAACCACAAGGGGCTCAGTTTACGTAGGCGCTTGGCCTGTAGCATATATTTTCGGCTATCGGTATCGTCATCATTTTTGTGTTTATAGCCCATTTGCAGCACGCCATAATTTTCGGTGGTGTCTTCAAGTGGAATTTTATATGAAGCCGTAATCTGCTGTTCTGGCCTGGAAATCTCAAGCTCATTAATAAGAGAATGTCCATATTTATTGATTCGAGGCACCGTCCATTTCAGTGTTCCGCGTAGGCCGATATCCGTAGAAAATCCGCCCCCTACACTAACTATATTGTTCGCATATGAGGTTGCCTGAACAACAACTGGGACCACTCCGTCAGCCCGCTTATCTAAATCGGGCAGAACCAGAACAGCCCGAAAAAAACCGCTGTCATTTAGCCTAGTATTAAAGTCGGCAAGCATTGAGGTGGAATAAGGATCTCTGACCTTAAACGGCTGCGCTGCCAGAATTAATTCATTTAGTTCAGGCGCTCCCGCGATGGTGGCTTGGCCGAAAAGATAGCGTTGTTTGGAATCGAAGTGCAGGTTTACCTTGGCACTGTGGTCCTTAATGCTGATTTCAACCTTGGCTGTGTCCCACTGGGCGTCGAAATAGCCTCTTGAGGTAGCCAGATCGGAAAAGCGAGATTTCAGCTCTTCATATTTACCATGATGGAATGGATCGCCCAGTTGAAATGGGTGTTGCCGCATCAGCCTCTGAAACTCGGGGTCCTGCTGCGCTTCGCCCGCAATCTCCACCTCGAGGTGGGTAATCCTTACCGGCTCACCGGCAACAATATAAACCTCGACTAAATATTTCTTTCTTCCATTTTCCACCTTAACGCTTATGTCAGGTTCGTAGTATCCGAACGCCTGCAGGGCTTGGAGGCTGGTTTTCCGTAGCAGTTCCCGGTACCTATCAAGATCATCACTGTGTGGATCAGGTACTGAAGCAAGAAAAATCTCGACGTTATCTTTAAGATCCCCAGAAATACCGCGAACCTTAAACTTAGCTGCCAAGACAGATGCTGGGCAACTCAATAAGATCAATGCGAGCAATACCAGCAGAGAAAGGATTTGCCTGACAAATTTTGGCTGGGAGAAAAACATTCTCCTAAAAAGCAGGACAGGCAAACAATAAACGAACATTACAGCTCCTGAAATCAGCCCAGAATCAATCTTAATTCCGACTCAAAATCTCCTAGAGCCGCTTTTCTATTTGAGCAAGGGGTTCGGTTTGGTGATATTTGGCTTTACCCTCTTCGCGTGACGCTCAGGGTAGGACAAGGCATGAGAGCTGGTGGCCCCAGAGAAATGGGAGCGCCATACTATAATTGTCCCCGCCTGCCGTCAATGCCCCTTATCGAGTCAGTACCCAAAAATCGGCGCGACCCAGGTTTTTCTTCCTTCCGCGTCCGCGTGAACCTGAGCACGTGCCCAATTGCATGAATATGCGAGGTTTTGCAGCAGATTGCCACGCATGGTGCTTGAATACACCCTCTAGTATTGCCACACAATTTCTGCCGCTTCGAGAGGAACCGCAACCCCCTCAAAATACGGTACCACGCGTGCTATGTAATCTGCGGAAGGACGTGTCGTAGGCACGGCTGCGCGATAAAGGGCGCATCCGGACACCCCTTCTGCTTGGCCGCTGTACCTCATCTCCTGCTGTACTAAAGCCTCGCCATTTACCCCAGCGGCATAAAGCTCCACCCGCACCGCATGAGGGTCAAGGTCATTAAGATAGAGTTGTACTTCATACGCATATTGCTCGTATTGAGGGGTTACCTTCACCTCGCCGAAACGCAATGCGCCCAATTTCCGTTCAAGGGCTTGACGCCAATCAACAATCCGGCGGCCAACAGCGCCGTTCTCGGCAATGCGCTCACGATAGGCTGCCGCCGCTGGGAGATAGCGTTGTTCAGTGTATTCACGCACCGCGCGATTAGCGGAATAGTGCGGCGTCAAGCGCGCCATACTTTCGCGCATTCGCGCCACCCAAGCTCTAGGAACACCCTGTGCGTCGCGCGTATAGAATTCTGGAATCACCTTCTGTTCGAGCAGATTGTAGAGCGCATCGGCATCGGCTGCGTCCCAGGTTGGGGCGTCTCCATGTTCTTGGCCATCCCCTAGCGCCCACCCTACTTCAGGGGTGTAGGCTTCCGCCCACCACCCGTCCAATTCCGATAAATTAATGCCGCCATTAACCAGCACCTTCATGCCGCTGGTGCCGCACGCTTCCCAAGGTCGCCGTGGCGTGTTGATCCAAACGTCCACCCCTTGCACCAGGTGTTCCGTTAACAGCATATCGTAGTCACTCAAGAAGATGATGTGAGGTCTGACTTCCGGTTGCCGGATAAATTTGATCCATTCGTGAATCAGGGTCTGTCCTGGCAGATCACTCGGATGGGCCTTGCCGGCAATGATGAGCTGCACCGGGCGCGCAGAATTTTTCAGTATCCGCAGGAGTCGTTCAGGATCATGTAGCAGTAGATTGGGACGTTTATATGACGCAAAACGACGCGCAAAACCAAGGATCAGCGCATTAGGATCAAACAGCAATTTAGCCTCATCCACCTCATCACAGGACGCGCCGCAGGCCTCTAATTGCCGGGGCAAGCGCTTGCGGGCGTATTCCACCAGAGACGTACTGGCTGCGCGCCGAAACTTCCACAGATCCTCATCGGAGACGCCACGAATATGATGTTCAAGGGGTTCCGTCGGCCCAAGCCAGCGACCCTTGCCACAGGTTTGTGTCCACAGATCGTCGGCTGGAGCCGAGTCCCAAGTCGGCATGTGCACGCCATTAGTCACGTACCCGATAGGCACTTCTTCCACCGGCCAGCGCGGAAAGAGCGGGGTAAAAAGCTTCCGACTGACCTTGCCGTGCAATTGGCTCACGCCATTAACCGCCCCACTGCCACGGATAGCCAGATAGGCCATGTTGAAATCTTCCGACGCGTCATTCGGGTTTTGGCGCCCTAGGGCCAGCAGCTTGGAGAGAGAGATGCCAAGCTGCTGCTCGGCATAGCCGCCGAGGTGTTGCTCGATCAGAGCTGGGGAGAAACGGTCAAAACCAGCAGTTACTGCGGTGTGGGTGGTAAAAACATTTCCGGCACGGGTAACGGCCAAGGCGGCATCGAAAGGCTGTCCGCTCGCTTTCATGAAACTGTAGGCACGTTCCAGCACCGCAAAGGCCGCATGGCCTTCGTTCAGGTGACAAACTTCTGGATAGATTCCAAGCGCCTCCAGTAGCCTCCAGCCACCGACTCCCAGAAGCAATTCCTGTTTCAGGCGCAAATCCGGACCGCCACCGTATAACTCGCTGGTAATTCCGCGATGGACTGGAATGTTCGCCGCATCATTGCTGTCCAGCAGGTAGAGCTGCACGCGCCCGACCTGAACCTGCCAGGCGCGCAACCATACCGAGTAGCCCGGAAAATCGATTGCAAACCGCAGCCATTCACCGTTGGCTTCGCGCACCGGTGTGATCGGTAGCTGCCCAGGGTCGTTATATGGGAAGAGAGCCTGCTGCCAACCATCCTTGTCGATTACTTGACGAAAATAGCCTTGCTGGTACAACAACCCTACACCGATTACTGGCACACCCAGATCACTGGCAGCTTTGAGCTGGTCGCCTGCCACGTTGCCGAGCCCTCCCGAGTAGATAGGCAACGCTGCGCCCAGCATGAACTCCATGCAGAAATAAGCAACGCTAGTCAGGGGGCCTGCGGAATACTGCTGCTGGAACCAGCCTGGTGCGGTCACTGCCTGCTGCCGCGCCTGCAGCATGTCATCGACGCTTTTGCGAAAGTCTGGGTCGGCCAGCACCCCCTGAATCCGATCACGGGAAGCTGTCTGCAGGACGACCCAAGGGTTATGGGTGTTTTCCCACAACTCAGGATCAAGCCGCTGCCATACGCTATCGGCGTAATGATTCCAAGATGAGCGCATATCTAAAGCTAGCTCCGCAAGGGAATCGAATCCCTCAATATCGACAGGCAACAGATTATACATGGGGTGGTCAATGCGTGTTTGTTTGCTCATGGATTCACCTTCAATTCCGCTCGCATAGCACTAGTTTTCTTGGCCTTAGTAGCTGGCTTAATTGAGCTTACCAGAGTCCTGCAATAATGCTCAGCGCCACCGCACAATTGTCGCAGCAGCACAATCTAGCCTCCAACTAACCCTGAGAAGACGCCAAGGCAGCGTCGACAATTGTTTGAGCCTCCTTCAGGATGCGCTGCAGATGATCCTCTCCTTGGAAGCTCTCCGCATAAATCTTATAAATGTCCTCGGTCCCAGATGGACGCGCTGCGAACCATCCGCTGGCGGCGTTCACCTTTAATCCCCCGATAGGCTCATTATCCCCCGGCGCGCGGGTGAGAATGGCCTGAATTTCTTCCCCAGCCAGATTGTTGCTCTTCACCTCTTCAGGTGCGAGCTTCGCCAGGCGTTTCTTTTGCTCTGCAGTGGCCGGCGCCTCGACACGATCATAGGCTGGCGCACCGAACTCGTGCGTGAGGAGTCGATAAACTTCATCGGGACTCCGGCCCATCTTGGCCGTGATCTCCGCCGCCAACAAAGCAAGGACAATCCCATCCTTATCTGTTGTCCAAACAGTCCCATCCAGGCGAAGGAATGACGCCCCCGCGCTCTCTTCGCCACCAAAGCCTAGGGAACCGTCGAACAGCCCTTTGGCAAACCACTTGAACCCGACCGGCACCTCGTAGAGTTTTCGACCGAGCTTGGCGACAACATGATCGATCATCCGACTGCTCACCACGGTCTTCCCGACCATCGCCTCCGGACTCCATTTCGGTCGGTTTTGGAAGAGGTAGAAGATAGCAACCGCAAGAAAGTGGTTGGACGGCAGCAGCCCCGCGCCGGGGGTGACAATCCCGTGGCGGTCATGGTCAGGATCGCAGGCGAAAGCTAGGTCAAAACGATCCTTCATGCCGATTAAGCGCTGCATGGCATAGATCGAAGAAGGATCCATTCGAATCTGCCCATCCCAATCAGCTGTCATAAACCGGAAGGTGGGATCCACCTCCGTATTAACGATGCTGAGGTTCAATCCGTAGCGCTCGGCAATCGGTTCCCAGTAGTGGACTCCAGCACCACCAAGAGGATCAACCCCGAGTTTGAGCGTTGAACCGCGAATAGCCTCCATGTCGAGCACGTTGGCCAAGTCTGCAATATAGGCGCTGAGGTAGTCATGTCGGTGGGTCGTGGGTGCTCGCAGGGCTTGTTCGTAAGCCATCCGTTTCACCCCCACTAAATCATTTTCGAGGAAAGCATTCGCCTGCGTCTCAATCCAGGCGGTGATATCGGATCCCGCTGGACCACCGTGAGGAGGGTTGTACTTAAACCCACCGTCATGAGGCGGGTTGTGGGATGGAGTGACGACAATGCCGTCGGCCAGGCCTTTTTTGCGCCCACGATTGTAGGTGAGGATCGCATGCGAGATAGCAGGGGTAGGGGTATATTCATCCCCCTTTGCGAGCATGACGGCCACCCCATTGGCCGCCAGCACCTCTAATGCGCTGGCCGACGCCGGGGCGGAAAGAGCATGTGTATCCCAGCCCAAAAACAGCGGTCCATCGATCTGCTGCTGCTTCCGGTAAAGACAGATGGCCTGGCTGATGGCCAAAATATGCTGCTCGTTGAAGGCCTTTTCCAAAGCCGAGCCTCGGTGTCCCGAGGTGCCGAAAGCCACACGTTGAGCCGGCACAGCGGAATCTGGAACCCGAGTGTAATAAGCCGTGACGAGTCTGGGAATATCCGCCAGCATGGCCGACGTAGCTGGCTGACCCGCCAAAGGACTTATTTTGTTGGGAGTATCTTGTTTGAGCATGAGGCACCTCCATTAATTAGGTAGACGGTTGGCGTAAGTGAAGAACCGTTTATTTCTTGCCGCGCACTTCGTTGATCAACTCCATCTGTATCTCCTGAATTTCCACCAAGCGCTCCCACTGATGCGACAGCAGATGGTCCATTTTCTGGTGCAGGTAGTGAATTTCCAGTTCCGCTTTCAGGTTTATCTGGTAGTCACGCTGCGCGTGCAGGCGGTCACGGTCCTCTTGGCGTCCCTGACTCATCATGATGATCGGGGCCTGAAGAGCTGCAATGCAGGACAACACCAAGTTAAGCAGGATATACGGATACGGATCGAACGGCTGCCGAAAGAGACTAATGGTATTGAACAAAAGCCACAGAAGCAACATCCCGGTGAAAAAGAGGATAAACCCCCAACTGCCGATTCGATCAGCAAAGAGGTCGGCCATGTGCTGACCGAAGGTCAAGCCGGCTACATGCTCGGTGTCGGGATTTTTGGACAACAACTCTTGCTCCCGCAAGGTCTCAATGACCTCCCGTTCCAGCGAGGTGATTTCACCTTTTTCCTCGTGAAGTAGCTGCTGGACATACTTGTGGCGAAAATCCTGCAAATCCTGGGTACAAATCCAACCACTTTCCTCCCAATGTCCCACCTCACGGCGAATCAAGTCTGCCACCACGGGACGGACAATTATACCATGGTTAAGAGCGCTGCGTTTATCGCTGCCACAAATCTGACAAGATGGTTTGGTCGGCATGGTTTTCTTCCTCATCGAATGCACTCCCGGTTGGAGTAGAATACTTATTCCCGCGTATGGAAAACCCCATCCGCACCCCAAACACTCTTCTGCGGTATGTAATTTTATGCGCTTCTTGCGCAGAATAAATTCCTCTGCTCGTATAGATTAGCTCAGACGCATAGATTCACCAGTTCACGTTGCAGCAAAACAGACGCAATGCCTAATTTGAAAGCAGGTTAGGGTTTTTCTTTTGATCAACAATCAAAACCAAACGAAGTGCCCTTGTACATATGCAAGAACGTGTTAGCCTTTGCCATATGTTACTGATTTACTTGCATTACTTAGGGAAAAACACAAGTAACTACTCGAAAATAAGAGAGAGTTCGAAGTCTAGAACAATAATATTGATATCCGGTGCCATGCTGTACCTCAAAGAAGATTTTCAAGCCTGACGTCCAAGATAAAATCGCACCTGACACAGGGGGATAGGATGGATGCAAATGACGTAATTGTGCCCTTGGATGTTCCAAAGGCAGTGCGGAAAGATTATATCAAGAACTATTTAGAGATTACCCATAAAACCGGGCGCTTGATGCTTTTTGCCGGCGATCAAAAAGTAGAGCACCTGAATGACGATTTTTATGGTGAAGAAATCCACGAGGATAACAGTACTCCCGATCACCTATTCAAGATTGCAAGTCAGGCCAAAATTGGTGTTTTCGCTACTCAACTTGGCCTGATTGCAAGATACGGTATGCATTATCCGGATATCCCTTACCTAGTAAAACTGAATTCCAAAACAAATCTGGTCAAAACTTCTCAGTCAGACCCATTCAGTCAGCAGTGGATCGACATCCAGCAGGTAGTGGATTTTCGTAATAATAGCGGATTGAACA
>Ga0265295_1006650_pt1 | contig 13857 bp, 11 predicted proteins | sample Munlansysbiofilm_FD_192503 | JGI IMG/M metagenome (GOLD analysis project Ga0265295, IMG submission 192503) | Leachate microbial communities from a municipal landfill in Southern Ontario, Canada - Methane capture system biofilm | ecosystem: Engineered > Solid waste > Landfill > Unclassified ... | reverse complement strand
TTGTCGCGGACCTGCGCGCCAAGGCGGACGTGCGCATCACCAACCCCGCAGCTCTGGAAAACTAGACCCGGATCGACGCTCTGAAAACACAAAGCCCGTCTCGAAAGAGGCGGGCTTTTTCGCGTCTGCGCATGGGGTCGCAGGCGGCGGGGGCTAGATCGTTATCCACTCCACTTCCGGAGCCTGCCCCGCGCCAAGATGCAACCGGGCCATGCCCCCGGGGCCAGAGCGGGGCCAGAACAGGGAGCCGGGGTTGAGCAACCAGGTGCCGTCTGCGGATTTACGCCAGTCCCTTATGTGCGTGTGCCCGTAGCAGACGATATCCACGCCGCTGAACCGGGCGGCCACGGCCTCACCCACTCGGGAGCGCGGTCCCCAGCCATGGCCCATGCCCAGGCGAAATCCTTCCAGTTCCAGTTCCCGCAGAATGGGTTGGGCGCCGCTCACAAACGGCGGGTCGCAGTTACCCTGCACCGAAAGAAAACGCGGGTGCGAGTTCAAAAAGGACCACGTGTCCTCGCCGACATGGTCACCGCAATGCAGCAGGACATCGGCATCGCGGCAATACCGATCAAAGACCGCGGCGAGCAGGGAATCGGGCTGATCCAGATGGGTGTCGGACATGACCGCGACAATCATGAGGCCCTCTTGGAGGCCAAAGGCTGGATCACGAATTCGCATTCGATCCAAAGAGGCTCACCGGGGCCGGCGAACCCACCGTAGGTGGATTTGAGCGTGGACAGAAAAGACAGCAAAAAGGCCTGGAACTCTTCATCGCCGGAAACGCGGTTGACCACAAACTCGCCGATGCGGCCGTTTTCCATGACGCTCAGGCTGACCAGGGCGTAGCCGGTGCTGTCCGGAGACATCCTTTCCCACAGTCTGCGAATGGCGCGCTGCACGTCGCGCGCACGCCGAAGGTCCGCTTCGCTGCGCGGCTTCGAGACACGCTTGCCCATGTCCGGTGCGGACCTGACGTCCACGGAGATATGCAGCGGCAGCGCAGCCTGGCCCGGAACATCCTGGACTGCCCGTTCCCGGAAGATGCGCTCGCGATACATGTTGATGGTGTCGAGGCTCAGTTCAAGCACGTTTGGCAGGCCATAGAGCGGACCAAACAGAACCAGCCAGAGGGGAACGGCATGCAGGCACAGGGCCAGAAAGATACTCAGCGCCATCCTCCCAAGCCGGGATCTGTTTGCTTCTGGCTCTGTCATGATCCGCTAGGGACGGGGCTTACCGTTCCCCTTGCGCCACCAGGACTCGTCCGGCTTCACAAACCACCAGTCGGACTGATCCGTGGTCTGTATGGCGCGGGCAAGCTCCAGGGCCGGGTCCGTTTTGAGGCGCAACACCGCATGTTCAAGCCATTTGGCCGCATAGGGATTGCCAAAATCCTGCTCTTCCTTGAGGTTGGCGATGAAATCGAGTTGGTCGGCATCCTGGGCCAGCCGGGATTCCATGGTCTCCCCGGCCTCAAGCTCGTGCCACAAGGCCAGCGCTTCTTCCCTCATGCCCGTGCCCTCCAGGGCGTGCGTGATGGCCAGGACCGGATTGCTCGTATTGTAGATGCGGTTCACGTAGTTGAAATCACCGATGCGCGCCTCGTGCACATCGTGGAAAAGGCACAGAAATACGGTCCTGGCCACGTCCGCGCCAGTTCTGCGGGCCAGAATGTAACCAATCATGGCCGTACGGAACGAATGCTCGGCCACGTTCTCGGCGCCCGAACCCAGAAACTGGTATCCGGTGCGCGGCGTCTTACGCAACATGCCAAGCTCAAAGACAAAATCGGCTAGCCGCCGCCAGGTTCGGTCCGTCACGGCCTGCGCTTCAGGTTCGGTATTCAGCATTGATCTTGATGTACTCCTCGGTGAAATCGGAAGCCATGAGCGTCAGCTCGGCCTCTCCGGCAAAAAGCTCCAGGTCGATGTCCACCATGTCCCGGCGCAGGGCCGAAGCCAACAGGCTGTCCCAGTCGGCCTGAACCGGCGTTCCCTGACGGAAAATGGTCATGCCCGCGATGCGCACGACCACGTCCTCGGGCGTGAACGCCGCGCCGCTGCGGCCCAGGGCGGCCACGATGCGCCCCCAGTTGGGATCGCGGCCGTACAGGGCGGTCTTGACCAGCGGCGAATTGCCCACAGCCCTGGCGGCCAGCTGCGCATCGGCCATGCTCGCCGCGCCGCGCACATTGATGCGCATGACTTTGGTTCCACCCTCCGCGTCCTGCACGATCATGTAGGCCAGATCCTGACAGATTTCGAGCAGGGCCTCTTCAAGAATATCGAGGTCCGCCCCCTGCGCCTGGCAGGCGGTTCCATTGGCCAGGGCCAGGACGCAGTCGTTGGTGCTGGTATCGCCGTCCACGGTGATGGCGTTGAAGCTCTTGTCCACGCAGCGGACCAGGGCGGCCTGCCACCACTCCTGCTCAACGCCTGCGTCGCACAGGATAAAGCCGAGCATGGTGGCCATGTTCGGACAGATCATGCCCGCGCCCTTGCAAAAACCAGCCAGCCGGACAGTGCCGGTAGAAAGCCGGGCTTCGCGCGCGGCCAGCTTGGGAAAGGTGTCCGTGGTCATGATGGCCCTGGCCATATCGACCAGCCCCACCCGTCCGAGATTTTCGCGCAGAAGGGGAATCGACTTCTCCCACAGGTCCATTTTGAGCTGATCGCCAATGACGCCGGTGGAAGCGGGCAGGATGGATGACGGCGTTAAGCCGAGGCTGGAGAGCATTTCAAGGGTGGCCCGGCAGTTCTCGATTCCCTGCTGGCCCGTACAGGCATTGGCCTGGCCGGAGTTGACCACGATGGCGCGGATGCCGGAAGCCCCTTTCTCAAGATTTTCCCTGGCCACGAGAACCGGAGCGGCCTGAAAGCGGTTCGTCGTGAATACCCCGGCGGCAACGGCCGGAACCGTGCTGAGCAAAAGCCCCAGATCAGACCGCCCTGGGCGCTTGAAACCGCATTGCGCAGTGGAAAATTGAAAGCCGGAAGGGATGGTCATAGGTCCTCCAGATACGAAAATGTCCGCCCCAGGCGCACGGCACAGTGCTTCCTGACAGGGGTGAAAATCTTTGTCAAACCGGGCGCTAACGACTGCGCTCGAAATAATCGTCGGACAACTGGCAGCAATTGGGCGCGCCCTTGGCCAGCTCGGCCAGGGTGATGGTGTCCAGCTCACGCAGCATGGCGTCCGTGGCCCGCTGCCAGGCCGCCCTGGTCAGGCAGACTTCCGTCCGCTGACACAATTCGGGATCTGTCAGGCAGGCGGAAAGTTCCACGGAACCTTCCATGATGCGCACGATGTCCCCAAGAGTGATCTTCTCCGCCGACCTGCTGAGCTGATGCCCGCCCGAAGCGCCGCGCTTGCTCGTGACCATTCCGGCGTGCTTCAGGGGCTTGATGATTTGCTCGATGAACGGCACGGTGATGCCCGTGCGCTCGGAAATGTCATTGACGCGGTGGGGCACGCCCTCGTTGTGCAGAGCCAGGTCAAGCAGGATTCTGGACGCATATCGGGATTTCGCTGAAAGCTTCATAATTAACTCGAATGATTGAAATTTACTTTAGATAAACGCTGCAGCCAAAAATGCGTCAACATCCAGCGCGGATTTTGTCCCCAATAAGCACCGCGCGCATCGATTCGGTCGGCTTGGTTTCAGTTCCCTACATGGTCCAAGGCCGCACCGCAATATTGCACCATTTCGGCAGCCGGAGTACCTAGGCATAGAAGCATGAAACACCTGCAAAACACACCCCTCAAGAACTACTGCACCTTCCGCATCGGCGGCGTGGCCAGAAACATTTTCTTTCCTGCCAGCCCGCAGGAACTGGCTGAGATCGTTGGCGAATACCGCGCACAGAACGCTGCCTTCTGGATTCACGGCGGCGGAGCCAACACCCTCTTCCCGGACGGCGAAATCCTTTTGCCCATCATCTCCACCAGCGAAATGACCGCCAGCTCTCGCGACGGCTGCACGGTGCGGGCTCAGGCCGGAAAGACCATGGACGCATGGGTGCTGGAGTGCCTGCGCGAAGGGCTGGGCGGGGTGGAATGCCTCTCGGGCATTCCCGGAACCCTGGGCGGGGCCTTGTTCATGAACGCCGGAGCCTATGGGCACGAAATCTCGGACCATCTCGTCAGCGTCACGGTCCTTACCTCGGATGGACGCATGAAGGATATTCCCAAAGAGGAATGCGGCTTCGGCTATCGCCAGGCCCTGGCCCTGCGCGAAACGGTCGTCCTGGCCGGAACCTGGAGCCTGCCCCAGTCCGATCCTGAGCCCCTCTTGGCCAAGCGCAAGGAAATCCTGGCCCGGCGCAAGGAAAAGCAGCCCCTTGAATTTCCCTCCGCAGGCAGCGTCTTCAAGCGCCCCCAGGGCGCCTACGCGTCCCAGCTCATCGACCAGGCCGGCCTCAAGGGCCTGCGCGTCGGCGGCGCGCAGGTGTCGGAAAAACACGCCGGATTCATCGTCAACGTCGACAACGCCACATGCCAGGACGTGCTCGAACTGGTGGAAATCTGCCGCCAAACCATACGCGAGCGTTTCGGCTACGAGCTTGAACTCGAACAGTGCCTCTGCCCCGTCTGTCCCGACCACAAATAAGCCAGGAGAGTCCCATGCCCAAGGCCGTGCAGTCCGACATCGCCATCGCCCAGAAAGCCAAGATGCAGCATATCCGCGATATCGCGGCCAAACTCGGTCTTGGGGACGACCAGTTCGAGCCCTACGGCAAGCACAAGGCCAAGCTCCCGCTGACCCTGGCTGAAAAGGACCAGTGCAAGTACGGCAAGCTCATCCTGGTCTCGGCCATCACGCCCACGCCAGCCGGCGAAGGCAAGACCACTGTCTCCATCGGGCTCAATGACGGCCTCAACCGCATCGGCAAAAAATCCATGGTCGTGCTGCGCGAACCGTCGCTCGGCCCGGTCTTCGGCATCAAGGGCGGCGCCACGGGCGGCGGCTATTCCCAGCTTCTGCCCATGGAGGACATCAACCTGCATTTCACCGGCGACTTCGCGGCCATCGAAAAGGCCAACAACCTGCTGGCCGCCCTCATCGACAACAACCTGCAGAGCAAGAACCGTTCGCTCAATCTCGACGGCCGCACCGTCGCCTGGAAGCGGGTCATGGACATGAATGACCGGTCGCTTCGGCGCATGGTCTGCGGCCTGGGCGGCCTCTCGCACGGCATACCGCGTGAGACGGGCTTCGACATCACGGCCGCCTCGGAAATCATGGCCATCCTCTGCCTGGCCGATGATCTGCCGGACCTCAAACGCCGCCTGGGCGACATCTTTCTTGGCTTCACCTTTGCCCGCGAGCCCATCCACGCCCGTGACCTGAACGCCCAGGGAGCCATGGCGGCCCTCTTGAAGGACGCCATCAAGCCCAATCTGATCCAGTCCCTGGAGGGCAACCCCGCCATCATGCACGGCGGCCCTTTCGCCAACATCGCCCAGGGCACCAACACGGTCATCGCCACCCGCACGGGGCTGTGCCTGTCCGATTACGTGGTCACGGAAGCGGGTTTCGGCTTTGACCTTGGCGGGGAAAAATTCCTGGACATCAAGTGCCAATCCGCGGGCTTCGACCCCTGCGCCGTGGTTCTGGTAGCCACGGTGCGGGCGCTCAAATACCACGGCGGGGTGGAGCTTGCGCACCTGGCCGTGCCCAACGCCAAGGCCCTGGCCAGGGGACTTGAGAACCTGACCAAACAGATTGAGAACGTGCGGCTCTTTCATCTCACGCCCATCGTGGCCATCAACCGCTTCGCCACGGACACGGACGAGGAGCACCAGGTCATCCTCGATCATTGCCAATTCATGGGCGTGCAAGCGGCCGTGATGGAAGCCTGGGAAAAAGGCGGGGAAGGGGCCGAGGAACTGGCCGAACTGGTCGCCGCCACGGCGGACCAATGCAATGCCCACTACAAACCGCTTTACGACTGGAAACAGAGCGTGCGCGAAAAAATCGAAATCATCGCCACCCGGGTCTACGGAGCGGCTTCCGTGGAGTACGCCCCAGGCGCGCTCAAGGATCTGGAAAAAGTGAGGCAGCTTGGCCTTGAAGAGCTGCCCGTGTGCATCGCCAAGACACAGAGTTCGCTCTCGGACCAGCCGGGCCTGCGCGGCCGTCCGCGCGATTTCGTGGCCACGGTGCGCGAAATCGAGATCGCCTCCGGGGCAGGGTTTCTGGTGCCCATCACCGGTAACATGATGCGCATGCCCGGCCTGCCGGAAGTGCCCTCGGCGGAAAAAATCGACATCGATGAAAAGGGCGTGATCAGCGGGCTGTTCTAGACCGCAAAAAAAAACGAGCCCACGCCGGACAAAGGGGTGGGCTCGTCGATGCGAGTCAAAGCAGGGACCGAAATCAGGACACTTTGCCCCCGTTGGCAACTTCCGAACTCGGGCCCAACAGGGCCAGTCCCCCTTCCTTCTTCACCGCCAGGACCATGCCCTGGGAAACCATGCCCCGCAGCTTGCGCGGCTTCAGGTTGAAGACCACGACCACCTGCCTGCCCACCAATTCCTCCGGACTGAAGAACTCCGCGATACCGGCCACGACCTGTCTGGGGCTGTCCTCGCCCGCATCGATTTTAAGCACGAGCAGCCTGTCCGCCTCGGGATGCGGCGTCGCTTCGAGCACCGTGCCCACGCGCAGATCGACCTTGGCAAAGTCCTCAAATTCGATGCAGTCCGGGCAGGCCATGTCGATCTTGGCCGCGGGCGCCTTTTCGGGTTTCGCCTTCCTGGTCTCGGCGGCCTTTTCCTCCTTGGGCGCCAGATCCTGGCGGGGAAAGAGGTTGGAACGTTCCGCCACGGGAGTTCCCGGCGCCAGGCCGAACCAGGACGAAGTTTCGGCTTCAAGGTCCGTGCCTTCCAGGCTGAACTTGGTGCCGAGCTGGATCAGCATGGTCTCGCTGGTGGACGGCATGACGGGCCACAGATGGACGGCCACCTTGCGCATGCCTTCGAGGATGACGTAGATGACCGTGCCCAGCCTGCTCAAGTCCTTGTTCTTGTACAGGGTCCAGGGCGCCGAGGAGTCGATGTACTTGTTCAGATGCCGGACCAGCTCCCACAGGGACTTAAGCGCCCTGGAAAACTGGAAGTGCTCGAACTGGCTCTGAAAATTGGCCATGGCGTTGTGCCCGATCTCGAGCACCTCGCGATCCAGATCCTGAAGCTCGCCGCACTCGGGGACCACCCCGCCGAAATACTTGTGGGTCATGGACAGGCTGCGCGAAAAGAGGTTGCCTAGGTCGTTGGCCAGGTCGGCATTGAAGCGCCCCACCAAGGCATCCTCGCTGAAAGAGGAATCCTGCCCAAAGCTCATTTCCGAAAGCAGAAAATATCGAAAAGCGCTCAGGCCATATTTCTGGGCCATGTCCAGCGGCGCGATCACGTTGCCGATGCTCTTGGACATCTTGGTCTCGTTCACTGTCCAGTAGCCGTGCACACGCAGCCCCTTGTACAGAGGAATCCCGGCCGACATGAGCATGGTCGGCCAGAAAATGGCGTGGGGCTTTAAGATATCCTTGGCCACCAAGTGATGGGCCCCGGACCAGTATTTACGAAAATCCTCGCCGTCGGGATAGCCGAGCGCCGAGATATAATTAATGAGCGCGTCGAACCACACGTAGGTCACGAAATCCGAGTCAAAGGGCAGCTCGATGCCCCAGGTCAGGCGCGTTTTGGGACGGGAAATGCACAAATCGCCCAGGTCTTCCTTGAGCATGGACAGAACTTCGTTGCGATAACGCTCGGGCTGGATGAAATCCGGATTGGCCTCGATATGCTCGCGCAACGGCTCCAGATATTTGCTCATGCGGAAAAAATAGTTCTTTTCCTTGATGAAGGTCGGCACGGTCTGGTGATCCGGACATTTGCCGTCCACCAGCTCCTTTTCCGTGTAAAAACGCTCGCACCCGAAGCAGTAATGCCCGCCGTACTCGTCGAAATAGATGTCGCCCTTATCGAACACGGTCTGCAACACGTTGCGCACACAGGCCTTGTGGCGCAGGTCAGTGGTCCGGATGAACTGGTCGTTGGCCACTTCGAGCACCGGCCAAAGATCCTTGAACAACTGGCTTATGGTGTCGGAATAGGTCTTGGGGTCCTGGCCATTGGCTTCGGCGGCCTGCACGATCTTGTCGCCATGCTCGTCGGTGCCGGTCAGAAAAAAGGTTGCATCGCCCTTGAGCCGGTGGAAGCGGCTCACGCTGTCGGCGACGATGGTCGTATATCCGTGCCCGAGATGGGGCCGGGCATTCACGTAATAAATGGGTGTGGATATGAAAAACGGTTTCAAAGCGGTACTCCTTGTCTACCGGAAATTAGTTCTGCTCAGGCGGCTTGGGGGACTGGTCCCTGCGTCCGGGACCGGATTTGCGGCGCTTGTCCCTCGGCCGGTATTCCTTGCGCTCCCGCTGCGGACCGGAACCTTCCGGCCTGCTCTCGGGACGTTCCTCCCCTGCCGGGGCGGTCTCATCCCCCTGGGGACGGGAAGGCCCCCGGTCGGGACGATCGGGGCGGCCAGGACGGGCGGATCGCTCCGCGCGGTCAGGTCGCCCAGTCTGATCGGGGCGGTCCGTACGCCTGGAATTGTCGGGACGATCCGAGCGTTCAGGGCGATCCGAGCGTTCAGGGCGTTCCGAGCGTTCAGGACGATCGGAGCGCTCAGATCGGTCGGCGCGGTCAGGCCGGGAGCCCTGGGTCCCTCCCGGACGTGGGCGCTGCTCCTTGCGTCCGGGCTTGGGGCGGCGATCCTGCCGTGGGGGGCCACCCCGGACTTCCGGATCCATCAAGGCGGCCAACTCGGCCGGAACGTCTTCCGAGGCATCGTCGCGCACTGTCATGCGCGGCTGGTCAGGAAGCACCATTTCCGCCCAATCCGCCAGAGAATAATCCAGTTCATCCCCGGCCTCGTTCAAAACGCTGACCGAGTCGCGAAACATGTTGGCCCGCAAGGTTTTCATGGGGCCCTGGGTGGTCATGTAGCGACGGCCCAGCTTGGGGGCGCGGCGCTGAAAATCCGCGTAGCTGTCCTTCTCATAGGCCAGGCAGCACAGCAAACGGCCGCATACGCCTGAAATCTTGGCCGGATTCAAAAAAAGATTCTGGTCCTTGGCCATCTTGATGGTCACAGGCTCGAAACGACGCAAATAGCGGCGGCAGCAGCACATCTGCCCGCAGTTGCCGAGCGCTCCGATCATCTGGGTCTCGTGGCGCACGCCGATCTGCCTGAGTTCGATGCGCGTGCGGTAATTGCGCACCAGATCCTTGACCAGTTCCCGGAAATCGACCCGCCCCGGCGCGGTGAAATAGAAAATCATCTTGCTCTTGTCGAAATAGATCTCGACATCCACAAGCTTCATGTCCAGATGCATCCGCGCCATGGATTTCTGGCAGTATTTGCGGGCATCCTTGGCCAGTTCGTCGTTTTCCCGGCCAATCTCCACGTCTTCGGCCGTGGCCGGGCGGTAGATGGGCTTGACCGTCTCGGGATCGAGACCTTCGGGCAAATCGTCGCGCAGGGCCACTATCTCGCCGAAACCGATACCCTCTTCGGTCTTGACCAGGACCCAATCGTGCATGGAAAGCACAAACGGCGTGGCCACGAAATAATAAATCTGTCCCTGGCGCCTAAAAGATACACCAACATATTGAGCCATAAATATATCCTAAAATGTGTCCGTTGCAGGCAACGGCGAAACGATGACTGTTCCTGTGCGCAAAAGCGCGAAAAAACCAAAAACCGGCTCCTGACCAATGCCCGGAACCGGTTGTGTATCGGGAGAACACGAAAGTGACAAGCGGGAGAACCTGGCACCCTGGGCGCTGCCGCAGCCTAACCCGAAAAGTTTGTTGGGAAAACGGACCGACTGGAGGCCAGTTGTCCCATACTTGTCAAAATTCGCTGTCCGTCGTATGTGAGGTCAAACTCCGTACCGGAAGGATTTCCCCATGACCGTCGACCCCCTCAGTACCTATTCCAGCCAGAGCCTCGGCTCCGATGTGAATTGGGGGTCTTCCCGAAACATGCTTTCGGCGCGCGTCTCCACGCGCACCATCGCCCTGCAGCTCGGCAAGCTCGGCGTCAGCCTGAGCACGCAGAACATCTCCCTTGACGAACCCGCACCAAAAATACTCAAGGATTTCGCCCAGGAGCTGGAGCTGCAGTACCTGACCCAGCACGTTTCGCCCTATCGACCGGCCGGAACGTACGCCACCAACGCCACAACCCAGCGACTCGGCGCCATGGCCTACGGACAGCAACACCTCGCCGCCCGCACCGTGTCCCCGATGATAAGCGTCACGGTCTAACTTCGACACGACGTCTCGAATCAAACAGAAGGGCCGCCCATTGAGCGGCCCTTCCTGCCTTTATCCGGCCAGATACGCTTCCAGCCTGGCCAGGGCACGGTCGATGCCTTCCGGCTCCGAGCCTCCGGCCTGGGCCAGGTCGGGGCGTCCGCCGCCACCGCCCTTGATTTCCCCGGATACTTCCTTGATCAGGGCCGGGGCCGTATAACGGCCATGCAGATCCTTACTGACCGCGAGCACGAGCATGGCCTTGCCGTCGATCTCGGCGGCCAGGGCAATGATGCCGCTTGCGATCTTGGAGCGCAGATCGTCCATGAGATTGCGCAGGGCGTTCATGTCCGGCGCATCCACCTTTTTGGCCAGCACCTTCATGTCGCCGATATCCTTGGCCTCTGAGGCCAGATCCTTGCCGCTCTCGGACATGATTTTGGCCTGCAAGACTTGCAGTTCCTTGGCCAGGGCTCTTGATTGATCCTGCAGGGCGGCGATCTTCTTGCCCAGCTCATGCGGCGCGGCCTTGAGCGCAGCGGCGGCCAGACGCACTTCCTCGCGCTGGGCCTGCCAGTGGCGCAGGGCGTCCCATCCGGTCAAGGCTTCGATGCGCCGCACCCCGGCGGCGATGCCGGCCTCGGACAAAATGACGAAGGAACCGGCCTGGCCCGTGGAGGACAGGTGCGTGCCGCCGCAAAGCTCCACGGATTCACCGGCCATTTCAACCACGCGCACGTCGGCTTCATATTTTTCGCCAAAAAGGGCCATGGCCTGCTTTTCATGCACGGCTGCGTCATAGCTCATGACCTGGGTGACGATGGGCGCATCGGCCAGAATGGCCCGATTGACCTCGTCCTCGACCTTTTGCAACTCTTCGGGCGCAAGGCCGGAAATATGCGTGAAGTCAAAACGCAGGCGCGAGGGGCCGACCAGGGAACCGGCCTGCTTGACATGCTCGCCCAGCACCCGGCGCAAGGCCGCATGCAGCAGGTGAGTTGCGGAATGATTGCGCGCAGTGGCGACGCGCACCCCTTCCTCGACAAAAAGTTCCACTTCCTGGTCGGCCAGAATTTCGCCGCCGCCGATTTCAATCTTGTGCACAATGAGCGCGGGCGCAGGCTTCAAGGTGTCAAGGACCCGAGCGCTGCCCGTGGGAGCCTGCACCCGGCCCGTGTCGCCCATCTGTCCGCCCGATTCACCATAGAACGGCGTCTTCAGGGTGACCATGTAGCCCGTACCTGCGCCCAGGCGCTCCACGGGCTGGCCTTCGGCGTCGAGCAGGGCCACGATGCGGCTGGTGGCCGCCAGGCATTCGTAGCCGATAAATTCCGACTCCAGCCCCGCGCCCATAAGCGCCGCGAACTGCCCGGCCAGGCCCTTGTCGCCGGAACCGGCCCAGGCCTGCTTGGACTTCTTTTTCTGCACGGCCATGTGCTCGCCAAAACCCGTCTCGTCCACGCCAAAACCCTGCTTTTCCGCGATGTCGTTGACGATATCGAGGGGAAATCCATAGGTGTCGTAAAGCTTGAAGGCCGTCTCGCCGGAGATGGTCTTGCTGCCCTTGGCGGCCAGCGACGCCATTTCGTCCTCCAGGATGCGCAGGCCCTTGTCCAGAGTCTCCCCGAAACGCTCTTCCTCCTGACGCACGACGCGGACCATGAACTCGCGACTGGCGACCAGCTCCGGAAAGGTGCCCCCCATCTCGCTCACGACCTGGGCCGTGGTTTCGCACAGAAAGGGCTCGTCAAAGCCAAGCAGCTTGCCGAAACGGTAGGCGCGACGGATCAGACGCCTGAGCACATAGCCGCGCCCCTCGTTGGAAGGGAGCATGCCGTCGGCCAGCAGAAAGGCGATGGAGCGGCTGTGGTCGGCGATGACCCGAAGCGCGGTGTCCGAATCTTCGCCCTGATGATAGGCAACGCCCGCTTTCTTGGCCATGGCCTGGATAAGGCCCTGAAAAAGATCGGTATCGAAATTGGAGCGCTTGCCCTGACACACGGCGGTGATGCGCTCCAGCCCCATGCCCGTGTCGATGCTGGGCCTTGGAAGAGGCGTCAGGGTTCCGTCCTCGGAGCGGTTGAACTGCATGAAAACCAGGTTCCAGATTTCCAGGTAGCGGTCGCAATCGCACTTGCCGATGCCGCAGTCCGGGCCGCAGGCCATGTCCGCGCCCTGATCCACGTAAATTTCGGAGCACGGGCCGCAGGGGCCGGTGTCGCCCATGGCCCAGAAATTGTCTTTCTCGCCCAGACGGAAAATGCGCTCCGCAGGTACTCCGGCCACTTTCTGCCACAGCTCGCCAGCCTCGTCGTCATCGCGGAAGATGGAAACAAAGAGCTTCTCCTTGTCCAGGCCCAGCTCCACGGTCACAAAATCCCAGGCGAACCGAATGGCGTCTTCCTTGAAGTAGTCGCCAAAGGAAAAATTGCCGAGCATCTCGAAAAAGGTGTGATGCCGCGCCGTGCGGCCCACGTTTTCCAAATCGTTGTGCTTGCCGCCCACGCGCAGGCACTTCTGGGACGTGGCCGCCCGGACATAGTCGCGCCTCTCCTGACCCAGGAAAATCTTCTTGAACTGGACCATGCCCGCGTTGGTGAAAAGCAGGGTCGGGTCGTCCTGGGGCACCAGGGAAGAACTGGGCTGCACGCTGTGCCCGTGCTGTTGAAAATAGTCCAAAAACCGTTTGCGAATTTCACCGGCGCTGATCACGTTGTCTACCTCGTTACGCCCTGTCTGCAGAGGGCCTGAATTCTATGTAAAAGGCATGAATCCCCGCCAAGGCAGGGATCCATGCATTCAATTCCATTACAAAAACACTGGGCCGATCCGTGGCCTACTCGGCCGCAGCTTCAACTACCGGAGCTTCCTCCGCCATCGGCATGCCCAGGTGTTCGAGCAGGGCACGCTCGATCTGCATGCGCAGATCATCATTGTCTTGCAAAAATGCCCGCACGTTCTCCTTGCCCTGGCCGAGGCGCTCGGAACCAAAGGCGTACCAGGCGCCGCTCTTGTCCACGATGCCCTGTTCAACGCCAAGATCAAGCAGCTCGCCGACACGGGAAATGCCGGTGCCAAAAAGCACGTCATACTCGGCCTCGCGGAAGGGGGGAGCCATCTTGTTCTTGACGACTTTGACCCGCACCCGGTTACCGTAGGACTCTTCCTTGTCCTTCAAGGTCTGGATGCGGCGCAAATCCAGGCGTACCGAGGCGTAAAACTTGAGCGCGTTGCCGCCGGTCGTGGTTTCGGGGCTGCCGTAGCCGGTCATGCCGATCTTCATGCGCAACTGGTTGATGAAGATGATGGACGTGCGCGACTTGTGGATCGTGCCGGTCAGCTTGCGCATGGCATGGGACATGAGCCTGGCCTGCCCGCCAACCTGGGTTTCGCCCATGTTCCCTTCCAGTTCGGCCTGGGGGATGAGGGCGGCCACGGAGTCGACCACGACCACGTCCACGGCGCTGGAACGGACCAGCATGTCCGCGATTTCCAGAGCCTGCTCGCCGTAGTCGGGCTGGGAGATGAGCA
>Ga0265295_1006649_pt1 | contig 13860 bp, 18 predicted proteins | sample Munlansysbiofilm_FD_192503 | JGI IMG/M metagenome (GOLD analysis project Ga0265295, IMG submission 192503) | Leachate microbial communities from a municipal landfill in Southern Ontario, Canada - Methane capture system biofilm | ecosystem: Engineered > Solid waste > Landfill > Unclassified ... | reverse complement strand
GTTTACAGTAACCGCATAGGCAAGAAAGAAAAGGGACAGCAAAACCGAGTTCACCGCAACAGCCGAAAGGATGGAATTACCCCACCTTTTTCCTCGCAAAATCAACTCAGGCACGAGCAATGAAATGGATACAGCCTGAAGCAGATAGAACAAGACCTCATGGGGTCCGAGCAAGGAAATCGCCAGAAGAGACACCGCCACAATCAGGTAGCCGGCCTTTCTGCCAACGAAAAGCGAGGCGCATATGCAGGGAAGGGGAACCAGAAATGCGGCAATAGGCGCATACCTTTGCAGATAAACCATCAAAAATGTCAGAGCGCTGCCCGCTATAACGGCGCGGACCGCGCTCCAGGTATGGGAAGATATCATGTATTCCCGTCAATCAGGGCATGACATGACCGGATGCAATTGGAAGCAGGGCAATATTTCTGGCCCTTTTTATGGCTTCCGTGATCTCGCGTTGATGTTTCGCGCAGTTGCCTGAAATCCTTCTTGGAACTATCTTGCCTCGCTCGCTTATGAAAAACCGCAGAGTCCGGGGATCCTTGTAGTCTATTGTAATCTGCTTGTCCGCGCAAAAGCGGCAGACCTTCCTGCGCTGAAAGTTTCTCTTCTTTCTCGGGCCGTTACTTCTTGAAGGTGTTCTTTCTTCACTCATATATCCGTGCCTCCTCTTGAATTATTCTTCAGCAACCCCGGTCGCTGCCGGTTCTTCGGAAACCGTTGTCACGGCCTCCTCCGTTGCTGGTTTTTCCTCGACCTGGGCTGGAACTTGCAAGTCCTTCTCCAATCTTACACTCTGGTATCTGAGGACCTTGTCATCCAGACGCAGACGCCTTTCAAGTTCAGCAATAAGCTTGGAGTCACCTTCACAATTAAGGAAAAAATACCTTCCACGTCCTTGTTTCCTTATGGGATAAGCAAGCCTTCTCGTACCCCAGTCTTCAAGACGAAGACAGTTACCCTTCATACCCGAGACAACTTCCCTTACCTTGTCCGATAACGACTTGATATCGTCTTCTCCAAGGTCGGGCTGGACGATGTAGATCGTCTCATACTTCCTCATGTATATTTCCTCCTCACGGTTAAATTAGCCCCGGACCATCCCGGAGCAAGGAGAACGGCTTTCCGCCGATCAATCTTATTGTCAATGGGGAATTCCCCCCGCAACCTGATATAGCAGCTGATAAGAACCCGATATCATCTGAAGTCACAAGGGTTTCAGAAGGTCCAGATTGTTGTATTCACTCATGGCTTTTTCCGGTCCTCCAAGCAGGAGGGCCCCCAGCATGTCAACTGCTCCGTCCAGGACATACATAAGGGCATCGGATTCTTTGCGGTCAAAAGGGCTGAGAACGTAATCCGCCACATCGGCGCACCCGGGACGGCCTACCCCTATCCTCAGCCTGGTAAACTCCCGATTGCCCAGCTCAGCCACAATGGATCGCAGACCATTGTGGCCGCCATGGCCACCGCCGACCTTCAGCTTGGCGCGGCCGAAAGGTATATCAATCTCGTCATGGACTACTATCAAATCCTCCGGCGCCAGCTTGTGGAAGCGAGCTGCTTCAGCCACGGAACGCCCCGAAAGGTTCATGAAGGTTTGTGGTTTAACCAAAAGGAGACGATGGCCCTGCCAGAAACCTTCCCCGACAAGTCCTGAAAAACACTTTTTGGTGACCGGTATGCCGGACAGATGAGACAGCCTGTCCAAAACCATGAAACCCGCGTTATGGCGGGTCCATTGGTAACGTTGGCCCGGGTTTCCCAAGCCGGCGATCAGTTTGATTCCCATATGTCATGCGCTCCACACTACCTGATGGAGCAGACTACTCTACTTCGGAGGTCGTTTCTTCAGCCTCTTTTCCCATCCCTAAAACATTTACAATAGCGGCCTTCGGGTCATCGAGAAGCTTCACCCCGTCAGGCACTTGAATATCCGATACATGCAACGAAGCTCCCATTTCGAGATTCGTTATATCCACGTCAATACTACCGGGAATGTTGGCGGGAAGACACTCCACTTCAATGGAATGGGCCAGGATGTCAAGAAGTCCGCCCTCTTTCACCCCCTTCGCGACGCCCTTGAAGCTCAGAGGGATCTTCACCTTGACCTTCTCCTCCATCTTTACCCTGAGAAGATCCGCGTGCACTGGAAAACCCTTGAGACAATCCCGCGTAAGCTCAGTGACAATAACCACGTTGCCGTCCAGAGCGCCGCCGCCCTTCAGGGTCAGCAGACTGTTCATGCCACCCATTCCGGAGACCAGACCCATAAGTTCCTTCTGAGCCACGGAGACGGGAACGGAATCAATCCCCTTTCCATAGACGACAGCCGGCACCAGACCATTGCTTCTCAATCTACGGCAGGCGCACTTGCCCACCTTTTCCCTGATTTCTATGGTAAGAACTTTTTGTTCCATAAATCCTCCGTTCATTACTTTCATTATGATTTTAAGGTTCCACTTTTTATTACGCTAGACGAAAAGCGAGCTTACGGACTCATTGGCGTAGATGCGCCTGATGGTTTCCGCAAGGAGGCCCGCGACCGAAAGCACCTTTATTTTTCTCGATTGCGCCGCGATTTCACTCAGTGGAATGGTATCGGTGACCACCATTTCCTGGATAACGGATTCCTGGATCCTCTCGATGGCGGGACCGGAGAGAACCCCGTGGGTAGCACATGCATAGACGGTTTTGGCGCCGTGGTCCTTCAGCGCCTTGGCGGCCTGCGTCAGCGTTCCGGCAGTGTCGACCATATCATCGACAATAATTGCCACCTTGTCACGAACATCCCCGATAAGATGCATGACTTCGGAGATATTCGGCCCCGAGCGGCGTTTGTCGATAATGGCCAGATTCGAACCAAGTCTCTTGGCAAAGGCCCGAGCCCGCTCCGTGCCGCCCGCATCAGGGGAGACGATAACCGTCGTGTCATTTATCAGGTGATTGCGCAGGTACTCCAGGATAACGGATGCGGCATAGAGGTTGTCAACCGGAATGTCAAAGAACCCCTGTATCTGGCCGGCATGGAGATCCACTGTTACGACGCGATCGGCGCCCGCCGCGGCAAGAAGATCCGCCACAAGCTTCGAGGTGATGGGAGAGCGGGGAGCAACCTTCCTGTCCTGCCGTGCATAACCATAATAAGGTATTACGGTGGTAATCCTGGCTGCCGACGCCCGCTTGAGCGCGTCCATCATGATGAGGAGTTCCATGAGGTTGTTATTGGTGGGCGAGCAGGTGGACTGAACGATGAAGACTTCTCTCCCCCGGACGTTTTCCCCGATTTCAACGCGAATTTCCCCATCGGAGAAAGTCTGTACCTTTGCCCGGCCAAGCGGGATACCCAGCTTCTCGCATATTTTGACCGCGAGAACCGGATTTGAATTGCCGCAAAATATGCGAATCTTGTCTTCCATCAATTCCTCGGAAAAGTTATTCAGACTGAGTGTAAAAGATTGGCTGGGGCGCCAGGAATCGAACCTGGGAATGCCGGAATCAAAATCCGGTGCCTTACCGCTTGGCGACGCCCCAATCGTATTGAAGGATTTCAGATTGTATGGGTGACGACAGAAAACCACGAATCATTATTCGCAATTTCCGTCTGACATTCTCGAGCGATTTCCTCTGACTCAAAGACCCCGAAAACAGTCGGTCCGCTTCCGGACATCAAAACACCCGCGGCGCCCTTCAGGAGAAGGAGTTCTTTTATCTCCTGGACGACCGGGTAGCTTTTTATGGTAACGAACTCAAGATCGTTGGACAGGAGATCACAGACGTCCCTCAGCCGGTTGCAAAACTGAGGCAGTTTATCGACAACCTTATCTTTTGTCAATTGTAAACTTTGGTATGCCCAAGCCGTTGAGACATGAACATTGGGGTTTACGAGAACGAGCCAGACCTTCGGCAGTCCATGGACCTCGGTGAGTCGCTCACCCACCCCTTCCGCCAGGGCTGTTTTCCCGAAGATGAAAAATGGCACATCCGTGCCGAGCTTCAGCCCGAGCGACATCAGCTCATCCAGGGGAAGGTTGAGGCCAAGCATACCGTTAAGCCCCATCAGGACTGTCGCCGCGTCACTGCTGCCCCCACCGAGGCCCGCGGCTACAGGTATGTTTTTCGTAATACGGATGTCCACCCCCATACCGGAATCCACCCGGGAGAGAAGGGCTTCCGCTGCCTTCCAGGCAATATTTCCCGGACCTCCCGGCACGCTGTCCCGATTGCAGGAAACCCTTATCCCTGAGGTATCAGACAGGGTAATCTCTATTTCATCATAGAGAGCGATCCGCTGCATAACCATCCGGAGATCGTGATAATTATCAGGGCGTTTCCGGATGACATCAAGACGATAATTTATCTTGGCAGGCGCCAGAAGCTTGACGGTTTTCATTTAAACTCCTACACAGATCATCTACCGGAAAGAGCGGCCTGTATTGCGGGAAGGGCGGCGGTCGCGGCTCTCTCCCCTTCCAGGACAGCCTCATGACGTCTGGAAAAATCGGCGGACCCGATATGGCCCACCCTCGGGCGGATCACCACATCGGCATTCTTGAGCTGTTGCGATGAAATGCGCGCATACATGGTGCTGATTGCCTGCAGAATAGTGCTCAGGGTGCCGTCGGGCCGGGGGGCTTCCCCCTCGCCCGAAATATCCACGGCAATTACAACCTCTGCGCCGTGACGACGGGCCGCGCCTACCGCCACCGGGCTTACCACGCCTCCGTCTACATACATCCGGCCTTTAATCACCTGTGGAGCAAAGACCCCGGGAATGGAACAGCTCGCCCGAACCGCGCTTCCCGTGTTCCCCGTGCCGAAAATCATCTCCTTACCGCTTTGAATGTCCGTTGCCACGGCATAGAACGGGATGCGCAGCTTTTCCATCGGTGTATTGCGAAGCATGCGATTTACGTACCCTTCCAGCTTCTCCCCTTTGATGAACCCGTTTTCCGGAAGAGTAAAGTCCGCCAGGTCGCTCTGCTGGATGCCGAGAGAGATCTTCTGCAACTGAAATGCATTGAATCCGTAGGCGTAGAGGCTTCCCACAAAACTCCCGGCGCTGGTGCCGACAATCATGTTGACCGGAATCCTGTTTGCCTCCAGAACCTTAAGCACCCCCACATGGGCAAAGCCCTTGGCGGCGCCGGCACCAAGGACAAGGGCGACCTTTGTCGGCTTCTGTGGCGGAGAAGGGACATCTTTCGGAACGCAACCAGCCAGTATTCCAAGAATGAGCAGGGTGAACACCATCCTTGCCGGGAACCCGCATTTAAAGATAGACATTTTCTTAATTCTCCCAAACTCCAATTTGGAAAAAGGCCATGGGAAAAGGATCCTCTCCCCCATGGCCGTCCGTTGATGCGTCTTGCGACATTTTCCGCCCAATCACTACTGAAGCGAATCCTCAATCCTTATGAGCCGGCTCTTTTCGCTGATGACATCCAGGCAATCAATCTCCTCAAGAGCCTGACGTATGTCTTTTTCCAGGGCCTCATGGGTCATTATAACTATGGGTACGGTTTCACCGGCCATCCTGGCGCTCTGGATCATCGATTCAATGCTGATGTTGAATTTCCCGAGAACGCCGGTTATCCGGGCCAGTACACCCGGCTTGTCCAGGACGCTGAAACGAAGATAGTATTTGCCCGATACCTCATCCATGGGTTTTATCACGAGGTTTTTCAGACGGTTGTCCAGATAACCCAGAGGTGCGCTCCTCCGGCCGATTCCTGCCGTCAGATTGCGGGCGATGGCCATGACGTCGCCAACGATAGCGCTGGCGGTGGGGTCCATCCCAGCGCCCCTGCCGTAGAACATGACCGTATCGACAAAATCCCCTGTGAGACGGACCGCATTGAAGACCCCGTCCACATCGGCCATCGGGTAGTTGAGCGGTATCATGGTCGGGTGAACACGCGCCTCCACTCTGTCCCCATCCATCTTTCCGATGGCGAGGAGCTTTATCTTGAATCCGAATTCTTTTGCATAGTTGATATCTATGGAACTGATGGCGCTGATGCCTTCCGTATAAATATCCTTGAAGTCAACCCGCGTCCCGAAACAGATAGAGACCAGAATGGCCAGTTTGTGGGCCGTGTCAACACCCTCCACGTCAAAAGTGGGATCCGCTTCGGCGTAACCGAGCTCCTGGGCATTCTTCAGGACATCGGCAAAATCGGCCCCTTCCTGGGTCATCCTGGTGAGGACATAGTTGCAGGTGCCGTTCAGGATGCCCAGAACCGTGCCGAAATGATTGGCCGCCATATTTCCCTTGATGGCTGAAAGGACCGGTATCCCTCCGCCAACGGCTGCCTCGTAGCGGACCTCGACCCGTTTCCGGGCGGCGGCGGCGTATATCTCTTCCCCGTGGACCGCCAGAAGGGCCTTGTTGGCGGTTACAATGTGCTTGCCGTTCTCGATTGCCTTCAGGATAAGGTCCCTGGCAGTGTTGTATCCTCCGATCAATTCGATGACCACGGATATTTTCGGGTCATTCAGAACTTCGTCGGCATTCCGGGTAAGCACGCCGGGTTCAACGGGGACCCCCCGGTCGGTGGTGATGTCCAGGTCAGCGACCTTTCTGAGCCGGAGACGCACGCCCAGCTTTTCCTCGATAAGCAACGCATTTTTCCCCATTAATTTTACGACACCAGCACCGATGGTGCCGAATCCAAGAAGACCAACTCCGATTTCTTTCATAACACCTCACAAAAACATCTTGATATCATATTGCCGGGAGAAACCTTAAGTCTACTCCCCATCGCCCCGGTCCGTCTCCACTTCATCGAGAATGCCATTGATAAAGGATGGAGAATCCTTGGCGCCGAATTTCTTGGCCACCTCAATTGCCTCGTTGATGGTAACGTTTTTCGGGATGTCCGCACGGTAAAGCAGCTCGAAGATAGCCATGCGGAGGATACAGAGGTCCACCCTGGACATTCTCTCAAGGGACCAGTTCTTCGATTTCTCCGTAATGACGCCGTCGATTCGCCGTCGGTTGTCCCTCACTCCCCGCACCAGCTCCTCGGCGAAGTCAAGAGATTCAAAAGGGAAATCATCTCCTTCCTTTACACGGGGAATGGAAGGAAACTCATCCAGGGGATTCATGTCCGCCGCATAGAGCATCTGAAGGGCAATTTCCCGTCCCAGCCGTCGAGATCCCACCCTAGCAAATCCTCTTGAAAAGGTTGACGGTCTCAATGGCGGTCATTGCGGCGTCAAATCCCTTGTTGCCCGCCTTTGTGCCGGCGCGCTCTATTGCCTGCTCTATGCTGTCGGTTGTCAGCACACCAAAAATCACTGGAACCCCGCTGTCCAGGGAGACATGGGCGACACCCTTGGAGACCTCCGCGGCAACATAGTCGAAGTGGGGGGTGGAGCCCCGGATTACGGCGCCAAGGCAAATAATTGCGTCGAACTTTCCGCTTTCCGCCATTTTTTTCGCCGCCAACGGGATCTCGAATGCGCCAGGAACACGGGCCACCACAATTTTCCCATCGTCGGCGCCATGGCGAATGAGAGCATCCAGTGCGCCATCCAGTAGGCGCTCGCTGATAAAGCTGTTGAAACGGCTGACAAGGATGCCGTACGAAGACCCGCCCGCATCAAGTTTTCCCTCAAGATATGTTGGCATTCTCAAATCTCCAAAGCTGTTGAAATCAGATTATACTCCCATCCGGAACCGTGGACGTGCAAGAGACGCGGCATGACTTTCAGACGTTTTCCAGCAGGTGACCCATCTTCTCCCGCTTGGTCTTCAGATATTTCCTGTTGCAAACAGTCGCCTCAATTTCCACGGGAACCCGCTCCACGATATCGATTCCGTAACCCTCCAGCCCGACCATCTTCTTGGGATTATTGGTCATGATGCGGATTCTCCTGGCGCCCAGGTTCGCAAGTATCTGTGCCCCGATGCCATAGTCCCTGAGGTCGGCCTTGAAGCCCAGCTCGATGTTGGCCTCAACCGTGTCCTTTCCCTCATCCTGAAGCGCATAGGCCCGCAGCTTGTTGGTGAGTCCGATGCCCCGCCCTTCCTGACGCATGTAGAGTATGATCCCTCTCCCCTCGGATTCAATCGTCTCCATTGCATACTGAAGCTGATCGCCGCAGTCACAGCGACAGCTGCCGAACACGTCTCCGGTCAGACATTCCGAGTGAACTCTCACCAGAACGGGTTCATCACCCCCAATATCCCCCTTGATAAGGGCCAGATGCTCCATCTTGTCCACATCATTTTCAAATGCGATGGCCCTGAAATCACCGAATCTGGTGGGCAGTTCCACCTCGGCGGCGCGCCTCACCAGTGACTCGTGCTTCATACGGTATGCAATCAGGTCCCGGATGGCGCAGATCTTGATTCCGTGCTCCTTGGCGAACTTCTTAAGATTAGGCATGCGGGCCATGGTGCCGTCATCATTCATGATCTCGCAGATGACGCCGGCAGGCTTCAGACCGGCGAGACGGGCCAGGTCCACGGAGCCTTCAGTCTGGCCGGTGCGCACCAGGACACCGCCGTTTTTCGCCCGCAGCGGGAAAATGTGGCCGGGACGGGAAAGGTCGTCTGACGTGGTGTCATCAGCAACGGCGGTCAGTATGGTATGGGCCCTGTCCGCGGCCGAAATGCCGGTTGTAACGCCCTTTTTCGCCTCTATGGAGACGGTGAAGGCGGTGCAGAATGCTGAGGTATTGTTCTCGACCATGGGAGGGAGACGAAGCTTGTCGCACTTTTCAGCGGTGAGGGTGAGACAGATGAGGCCGCGGCCGTACCTGGCCATGAAATTTATGGCCTCCGGCGTCACCTTCTCGGCCGCCATTGTCAGATCACCCTCATTTTCACGGTCTTCGTCGTCCACGAGAATAATCATTTTCCCCTGGCGGATTTCTTCTATTGCTGTTTCAATCGTTGCTACCGGCATGGTATTTCACCGTCCTCGTTTCTTGACAAATGGGAATTGTAGTGTATCTCACAAAAAGCCGCTTTTCGCAAGCAGTTCCAGTGAAACGCCTTTCCCTCCATCCCGGTGTTCACCACCGAGAAGACGCTCCACATACTTGCCTATCACGTCCGTTTCAATGTTCACCTCATCGTCGGGTTTTCGCGAAGAAAGAGTGGTTCTGTTTCCAGTATGGGGAATGATGTTCACCGAGAACCCGTCAGCGGAAACCGAATTGATGGTAAGGCTGATGCCGTCGATGGCCACGGAACCCTTTTCGATGCAGTACCGGGCGAAACGGCCGGGAAGGCGGAAGGAAAAGAGAATATTCCCGGAGGACTCACGCCTCTCGCGAATTACCGCGATACAGTCCACATGTCCGCTCACCAGATGTCCGCCGAGCCGGTCTCCGATGCGCAGCGCCCTCTCCAGATTGACTGCGGCGCCGGGGCGCAGGGTCCTGAAGGTAGTCCGCTCCATGGTCTCGGGAGATACGTCAAAGGAAAAAAGCCCCTCGCCCGACTCCACGACGGTAAGGCAAACGCCATTCACGGCAATGGAATCACCCAGACGGATGTCTTCCAGGGGAAGCCCCGTGAATACCATCAGGCGGGCGCCCGCTCCCATGGGGGCCAGCGCTGCTACCCTGCCCACATCTTCAATCAACCCAGTAAACATTATCTCTCCGGATATCCCGAGACCAGAATATCTTCACCAAAGCGCCTTACGGTAATATCCCGCAACCGCGTCGCGTCCGCCATCAGTTGCGGTCCAGGTCCGGCGCACAGGCCGAAGCCGTCTTCGGCGCACAGTATCTTGGGCGCGTAAAACAGCAGAAACCTGTCGATGAGCCCGCCCCGCAGCGCCGCGCCGGCCAGTTCCCTCCCCCCCTCCAGCAGGACCGACTGCACCCCTCTCTCGCCGAGCCGGAGCATCAGGTCCGTCAGGTCCACCCTTCCATCCTCCTCCCGGCAGGGGAGCAGCTCAGCCCCGGCGTTCACCAGCGCGCCGGCCCTCGCTGATTCGGGCTCAATTGTGGCGATGAGGGTTCTTGACGAAGACGCAAGATCGAAGAGGGCCGCCGTCGGGGGGGTCCTCAAGCGGCTGTCCACAATGACCCGCAAAGGGTCACGCCCCCGCACACCCATCCTGCATGTAAGCTGGGGATCATCAGCTATCAGAGTTCCGACTCCGACCATCACCGCGTCAACCATAGCCCGGAGCCGGTGCACATATCTCCTTGAAAGCTCATTCGTCACCCATCTGGAATCTCCCGTGGATGTCGCGGTCTTGCCGTCCAGCGTCATAGCGCTCTTGAGAATCACAAAGGGGCGCCCGGTGGTCACATGCTTGACAAAGGGCTCGTTCACCCGGCGGCACTCGTTTTCCAGAACACCGCATTCCACATGGATAGAAGCGCCGCGCAGCGCGGTCAGTCCTCTCCCGGATACAAGAGGATTGGGGTCTGTCATGCCGACGAAGACCCTAGCCACGCACGCGCGGATCAGGGCCTCGGTGCATGGAGGCGTTTTCCCGTAATGGGCGCAGGGTTCCAGGGTGACAAAGACATCCGCTCCTCGGGCCCGCTCACCCGCCATGCGCAGCGCATGGACTTCCGCATGGGGAGTTCCGGCCTTGCGGTGCCACCCCTCCCCGACAATCTCACCTCCGCTCACAATCACGCACCCAACGGCGGGATTGGGTGAAGTCTTTCCTATACCGCGCCGGGCCAGGGCCAGGGCGCGTCTCATCATTTTTTCGCGAAATCCATTCATGTAAGGGAGTCCGATGGAACGAGAAGGAGAAAAACGGCAAGTATTGTCATGTAAAACACCGAAACCAGCGGTTGGGAAAATAAACGGCCGGAAAGGAAATCAACGGCGCGAGCCCTTCAGGATATCCTGAAGCTCCGACATGAACTCATTGATATCACGGAATGAACGATAGACCGACGCAAACCGCACATAAGCAACCTCATCCATCTCATGCAATTCAGCCATCACCCATTCGCCAATCGTGCTTGCGGGAACCTCCCGCTCTCCGCCCTCCTGGAGCTTTCCTTCCAGCCGATCCACCATGTTTTCAATGGATTCCACGGAAACTGGACGCTTTTCACAGGCCTTTTTTATGCCCGCAATGATCTTCAAGCGGTCAAAAGGTTCCCTGCGGCCGTCCTTTTTCAGAACCATGGGCAGGATATATTCAATCCGTTCGTGGGAGGTAAAGCGCTTTCCGCAAATCTCGCATTCGCGGCGGCGGCGGATGGCCGTGCCGTCCTTGTCCGGCCTCGAGTCGACAACCTTGCTGCTGGGGTGAAGACAGAAAGGACACCTCATGGACCGTCTCCTTTTACGTTACAGGGACCGTCGAATCTCACGGTCTCGATACCGGCCTCCTCAATCATTTCCCCGGCAAGACTGTCAGGGTACCCCTCCGAAAACACGATTCGCAGTATCCCTGCATTGATAAGCACCTTCGAACAGATGATGCAAGGCATGGTCGTGCAGTAAAGGGTGGCGCCATTGATGCTCGTGCCGTGTTTGGCAGCCTGGATGATGGCGTTCTGTTCGGCATGCAGCCCCCGGCACAACTCGTGCCGTTCCCCGGACTGAACCCCCATCCGCTCCCGCAGGCACCCCGTTTCCAGACAATGGGCAACGCCTGAAGGCGCGCCGTTATATCCCGTGGCAAGGATATTCCTGTCCTTCACCAGTACCGCGCCCACCGACCTGCGCAGGCAGGTGGAACGTCTGGCCACAATACGGGTGATTTCCATGAAATACTCGTCCCATGAGGGTCTCTTCATTCTGGTTCCTGATCTGCGTAAATGTCGTAAGAATAGACTATACCCCCGCTACAGGTCAAGAAAAGGGTAGAGGGTCACGCAGAAAGCTAATTGTCCAGTTTTACGGAACGGCGTTTCCTTTTGAGGGACTCCATCCGTTTGTTAATGATTCTGGATTCCCGCTCCCGTTTGGGAACCGAGGTGGAAATCCTCTTCCTCACCACTATTTCACGTTTGGCGAGGGCGATCCGAAGCCTTTCCATGGCCAGTTCGCGGTTCTGTGCCTGTGAACGGCGCTCGCTTGCCTGGACGACGATCCCGGTGGGAAGATGACGAATGCGTACCGCCGAATCCGTAACATTCCGATGCTGGCCACCGGGACCGGATCCACGGAAAAACTCCACCTTTATGTCGGATTCCCTCAATTCCACTGATTACCTCCCATCTTGGCCAAGCTGTATCTCAAAGTTCAATGTATCCCGACATCCACCGGCTTTGCAAGCCTTTCGCGCCGCCGGTCATCCATAAATCCGGGCAGATTTCACCACCTCCCTTCACTCATTGCGCCGCCACCGACTCAATGCAAGATTGACACGGGCGTTTGCCCGGTATAATAATACGCCTACAATGTAAAGGAATGGGAAAACCTTGAACCCGATCTCTCTTCTGGAAAAGTATTACGAGGAAAACCGCGGCGGCTTAGAAGTCGTTCTGGAGCACAGCTCCATGGTAGCAGTGAAAGCACTTGCCATAGCCCGTGGCCTTCCTAATCCCGGAATCGACCTCGGTTTTCTGGAAGAGGCGGCCCTTCTCCATGACATCGGTGTTTCCAGGACCAGTTCGCCTCGCCTGGGTTGCAAAGGCGCCATGCCCTACATCTGCCACGGCATTCTGGGAAGAGAGATACTGGAGTCGGAAGGATTTCCTTTCCATGCCTTGGTCTGTGAGCGCCACATCGGTGTGGGCATTGGCGTCAAGGATATTGTCCAGCAGCGTCTTCCCCTTCCCAAACGGAACATGACGCCCATATCCATTGAAGAGAAGATCATCTGCTTCGCGGATCTTTTCTATTCCAAAAAGCCCGGCGGGGTAAGGAAGGAAAAGAGCCCGGACGAGATAAGGGCCGGCCTGATGAAGCACGGGGCCCACAAGGTTGCGATATTCGAAGCATGGCTGAGGGACTTTATGTACTGACCGATACATGCCGCGCCCGGCGCGGCTGAAGCATTACCGCTCCGTCAAATCACAAGACAAGGAGAAATCTATCGTGTTAACGTATCTTCCCTATATTCTAACGGCAGTCATTGGAGTAATCCTGTTCGCATACATCCGCCTTCAGCAGGGAACCGTCGCGAAGCGTCTTGAGGAGACGGAAAATCGTCTTTCCGACATGGAAATCAAGCTCACTGCCATAGAGGCTTCCTGCCTGAATGAAATCAGGAAATCAGGAGAAGAAAAGGACCTGAAAATCACCCAGCTAAGGGAGGATCTCCGCTCGGTCCTGAACTCCTTCGTTGGAAAAACCGGTAAGAAGCTGGCGGAAAACGCCGCATTGCAAAAAAGCCGCTTCGAGGAGCTTTCAGAAAGAATTTCCGCCCTGCGGCAACAGGGGCTGGTTCAACCCGAAAAGAATCTGCTCCCCCCCAAAATCGATCTTCTCGTTGAACCATCCCGGGAAACGCCTGAACCCTTCACGAGTGCGCCTATTGTTAAAACGCCGCCGGTAATGCCGGCCCCTGAAGCGCCCCGGTCAACGGAATCGACCGCGCAAACAAAGGCAAAACGGCTGGCTCGCCTCATTGTATCGGATATAGTTCTCTACAACCAGGCCGCAGTTGATGAAAGCATCAGGACCAATACCTTCGAGGAGGTAATGGCGCATGAGATCCGTGAAGCCCGCAAACTCTATGAACAACGGGTACCACTGGAGGTAAGGAGCGGAACCGCATACCTTGATGACGCTTTCGGCGAACTGATCGCCCGCAAGAAACGTGAATTTAATATTAATTGATGCTTTCGCAAATTGTCATTCCCGAGTCGATTTTGATCGGGAATCCAGACTGTAACCTATCGGAATCATGGATGCCCGATAAAGTCATTCGGGCATGACAAAAATTGAATTCGCGAGATCATCAT
>Ga0265295_1006645_pt1 | contig 13872 bp, 15 predicted proteins | sample Munlansysbiofilm_FD_192503 | JGI IMG/M metagenome (GOLD analysis project Ga0265295, IMG submission 192503) | Leachate microbial communities from a municipal landfill in Southern Ontario, Canada - Methane capture system biofilm | ecosystem: Engineered > Solid waste > Landfill > Unclassified ... | reverse complement strand
GATATAAAGATGGGAAACTTTTTAAAAGGATAAATTGTTCCACGTGGAACATTTTGAGGCTTGATCCGGAGTGTTTTAGTTATTTAATTGTTCCACGTGGAACATTTTTTGTATTTCATTTTTAGAAATTGTTCCACGTGGAACATTTCTGGCTTTAAATCGATGGTTTGGGTTGTTTTTTAGGGGGATATAAAGATGGGAAACTTTTTAAAAGGATAAATTGTTCCACGTGGAACATTTTGAGGCTTGATCCGGAGTGTTTTAGTTATTTAATTGTTCCACGTGGAACATTTTTTGTATTTCATTTTTAGAATACATAAAATCTGTGGATAAAAAATATTTTTAAAATTAATATCTAAAATATTCTTAACATTATAAACAAAATAATCAAATAGCCACCTGTGAATAAAATGTTGATAAGTAAGAAGTGTTTATTTTTAAAGTCTTGACAAAATTAAGTATAAGTTTTATAATATAAACTTTTTTAAAAAATTTTACTTTTTTTTATTTTATGTTAATATAGAAAAGTTAACTTATCCACAGTTTATTATTTTTATAATATTTTTTAAAAAATATGAACAATGAAGATCTATGGAAAGCCGTTTTAGGCGAAATAGAATTGAGCCTTTCCAAGCCCCAATTTATAACTTGGTTTAAGGATACATTTATTTTATCCAATGAAAATGGAAAGATTGTTATTGGTGTTCCAAATGGTTTTTCTAAGGAATGGCTTGAAAATAAATTTAATAATAATATAATAAACGCCCTAAAAAACTTTCAAGAAAATATTATAGAAGTATCTTGCTCAATATACTCTCCTCAAGAAAAACAAGCTATTAAATCAAGCGAAAACTCTCTAGAAAAAATAGAGACGGAAGATATTAATATAAAAAACAATAAAGAAAAAAATCCTCAGATAAATTTTTTTCATAATTCCAACCTAAACTCTCGCTATACTTTTGATAATTTTGTCATTGGCGAAAACAATGAGTTAGCTAGAGCTGCTTGCTATGCTGTTTCACAAAACCCCGGTACTCAATATAATCCTTTGTTTATCTATGGAGATGTAGGACTGGGGAAAACTCATCTTCTTCAATCAATCGGTAATGAAATAATAAGAAAAGATCCCAACAAAAACATAATCTATATCTCTTCCGAGGGATTCACAACCGAGCTAGTTAATTCGATAAAAAACCAAACGATTGATAAATTTAAAAATAAATACGAACAAGCTGATCTTTTAATAATTGACGATATTCAATTTATTTCCGGAAAAGAAAAAACTCAGGATATTTTTTTTCACATATTTAATTCATTATATCAACTAAATAAGCAGATTGTTATAAGTAGTGACAGACCGCCCAGTCACATTCAAATCCTTGAAGATCGACTGCGATCCAGATTTGAGGGGGGGATGATTACTGACATAGGTAATCCCGACCTAGAAACGAGATTGGCTATTTTACAGACCAAGTTGAATGAAAAAAAATTCTTTTTAAGCGATGAGATACTTAAATTTATCGCCGAAAACATAAAAAACAATATTAGGGAACTGGAAGGGGCTCTAAATAAAATTGTCGCTACATTTGAATTAAATAAGAAAAATCCCACCATCGAGGAAACAAAAAAAATATTATCTTCAATTTTAGTGTCCAAAAAAGAGAATGTTCTAACAAAAAAAGATATTATTTCCGCGGTTTTGAGTTTTTTTGAAATATCCAAGGAGGATTTAATGAGTAAAAGCAGAAAAAAGAAAGTCGCTCTTCCGAGACAAATTACCATGTTTTTATTTAAAAGAGATCTTAAAATGTCCTATCCTGAAATAGGAGAATATTTTAATCGAGATCACACCACCGCTCTCCATGCTTTTAATAAAATTTCTCAAGACATTAAAAGTAATACCAAGATTAATAATGACATTGAACATATTATTAAGACCCTAAACCAATAAATTATTAATAAACTGTGGATAAGTGTTGATTAGCTGTGGATAAGTATGTTAATTTATTGTAAATTAATTAAGACTACTTGTTAATTACTTTCAGTATTGTCTTAAATTTAAGTTTTATACAGCTATTATCACCTACTTATCAAGAGGATTATTGCAAATTTATAAACATTCTATTATTATACTATAACCACTAATACCAGTCTCAAATAAACTTATCAACAGATTCTTAAGCCTTAATAATAATAGTAATAAAAAAAATTAATTAAAAAATAAATAAATTATCATATGAAATTAATTTGTACTCAAGAAAATTTTAAAAAAGCGATTTCTGTAGTTGATAAAATTACCGCTAAACAAATAACTCTACCTATTTTAAAAAATATTTTATTGGAGACCAAAAATGGTCGCTTGTTTTTTTATGCCACTAATTTGGAAATTGGAATAATTGTTAAAATAGGAGCCAAGATAGAAAGAGAGGGTAAAATAGCGGTTCCCTCAAAAATTTTAAGTGAATTTATTTCCAACCTTCCCCAAGAGGAAAATATTGAAATTGAACTAAATGGTCAAATTTTAAATATTAATTGTGGAAAATATAGAGCTAAGATAAATTGTCTTGAATCTGAGGATTTTCCGATTATTCCGGAAAGAAAAGGTGATATTCAATTTTCGTTGGATAATTTGGAGTTAAGAGATATTATAAATAAATCATTAAGTTCAGTTAGTTTGAATGATCTTAGGGTTGAATTTACCGGAGTGAATTTGATTTTTGATGAAGGAATTATTTATTTTGCTTCAACTGACAGTTTTCGCTTAAATGAATATGAGGCTAAAATTAAGGAAAAAAATGATTATGATAAGATAAAAAACACTTCTGCCATTGTCCCTGCCGAGACAATGAGAGAATTAAATAAAATATTGCACAGTAATCCTGAAACTAAGGAGATTCTGGTTACTATTGAAAATAATCAAATTTTCTTTGATGTAGGCGATATAAAAATGGTTTCCCGTCTGATAAACGGCAAATACCCTCCCTATAAACAAATTATTCCCGAATCCTTTAAAACCGAGATTTTGATTGATAAGGGTGAGCTATTGCAGGCGATAAGAATTGCTATTGTTTTTACCAAGAAAACCGAGGGGGAGATAAATATTGTTGTTAATGAAGATAAAAATATGATTGTCAGATCGGGATTGCAAGAATCGGGAGAAAATCAAACCGAATTGGTTATAGAAAAAAACGGAGATAATCAGGATTTTATTTTAAATCCGCGTTATTTATTGGATGGATTGGGAGTTATGGATTCCCAAAAAATAAAAATAATGCTCAATGATTCAATTTCTCCTGTTATTATAAAGATGGTTAATGAAAAAGATGGGAAAAATATAGATAATTTTGTTTATATAATAATGCCTATTCGAAAATAATGAGGTCTATCGGAGGTTTTCTTAGGAATCGAAATATTGTTGCCAAAAAAGAATTGGATCAAGAGAGTGTTTTTTATATTTTTAGAAATATAATCCGATTAAAATTTGGCGAAATTGGGGCTTCAAATGTGGTTCCGGACTTTTATCAAGACGGGGTGGTTTTTTTGAAAATAGTTAATTCAAATTGGGCTAATGAAATTTGGCTTAATAAACAAATGTTGATTAATGAAATGAATTTAAAAATAGGAAATAAAGATATTGTTGATATTAAAATAAAGGGCTTAAAATAAAGCTTGCTAAAAATAAGTTTTAATGTTATTGTTTAACTGTTAAATAATTTTTTAAAATATATGCGCACATTGGTTTTTGTGTTTAATAACGGAACGAATGTGTGGCAAATAAAGAGATGGCGCTTACAACCAAGCAAAAAGTAAAGGCTACTAAGGATGTTAAGAGGCATAATAATGATACCGGTTCTTCGGAATATCAAATTGCTCTTTTTACGGAAAAAATAAAGAAATTAACCGCGCACTTAAAGAAGAACTCCAAGGATTTTCATTCTCGCAGAGGCTTATTGAAAATGGTTTCCAAAAGAAAAAAACTGATGGATTATTTGAAAAGAACCGACGAGAAAAATTATAAAAATACTATTAAAAAACTAGGTTTAAAAGGATAAAGAAGATAAAAAATGCTTTTTAAAAGCATTTTTTAATTTTTTGAGAAGATATGTCAAAATTTAAAGAGCAAAGAGTGGGTGTTTTGGTGGATATTCAAAATATGTATTATACAGGCAAGGTTTTGTATAAAAAGAAAGTGAATTTTAAAAATATACTAAATGAGGCTGTGAGCGGGAGAAAGTTAATTAGAGCAATCGCTTACGGAGTTAAAACCGAGGAAGGCTTGGAGGAAAAATTTTTTGAGGCCTTGGAGGGGCATGGTTTTGAAGTTAAAACTAAAGATTTGCAGATTTTTGCCGGAGGTGCCAAGAAAGCTGATTGGGATGTGGGGATTGCGGTAGACGCCATTAAATTGAGTAAATCATTGGATGTGGTTGTTTTGGTCTCAGGAGACGGAGATTATATTCCTATGATTGAATTTATTAAAAATACTACCGGATGTCGAGTGGAGGCGATTGCTTTTAAAAAATCAACCAGTGCAAAACTTATTGATGCGGTGGACGATTTTATTGATCTGGCCGCTAACAAAAGAAAATTTTTAATTTAATTTTTACGTTTAATTTTTGCGAATAAAAAACCGGCTTTGGTGCCGGTTTTTAAAAATGTGCCTGGGAGAGGACTTGAACCTCCACAGGATAAACCTACCAGTTCCTAAGACTGGCGTGTATACCAATTTCACCACCCAGGCAGTGTAATTTTATCCACTTTATTTACTTTTAGATAATAATGTATTTATTTAAAAAAATCAACACTATAAATTTTATATAGCATTAAGGATGGGTAAAATTCGTTCAAGTTCGGTTTTTAATGCTCCTTCATCTTGGTATTCTCCATGATGGCGGGTGTTATCTCCGTAAGTTTCCTTTTTTTGATCAAGATGAATATTTATTATGAGCGTAAAGGTGTTTTCTACTCGAGCATACATATGAAACCTGGGATAGCCGGATAAGGCTAGCGGTCTAATAAAACTCATTTCATTTTCAACATTTTTTTGAAAGGAATAGCCGGCCCGGCGGAGAAGGTTAATTGGGTTTTCTTGCAGATTTTCAATTTTTATTTGCATATATTTTTTTTGATATAAAAATTATTTTACCCAATATTTACTTTTTATTTTTTTGTCATCCTCAATTTCCTTACCTTTAATTTTATGTTTGGCTTTTTTTCTTAATTCTTCCAGATTTTCTTGATTTAATTCACTTGCTCTTTCTAGGAGATATTTTTTGTTGTTGAGTTTTGAGTCGTCGATTACTTCGGATAACAATATATCCAAGATGGAACCTATTTTCGGTCCGGGTTTGATTTTTAATGTTTCTATTAAATTGCGACCATTGATTTTGAGTTGTCCGACAGAAACAGCATCAGTGGAGACTTTTTCCACGATATATTTAAAATGTCTTAGTTTATAAGGGACAGCTTTAGCGGTACCGCTTCCGAGTCGGTCTCCGATGCGGACATCAATCAAATCACTGATGTTTTCCAGGCCAACTTTCTGAATAACTCTGCGGACACCTTTTTCTCCAACCTCGTCAACATTGTAATAAAACATATGGTTTTTTATCAGAAGAACGGTTTTTTCTATGATATTTTTGGGAAATTTGAGTCTTTGGAGAATTTTTTCGGCTTTTTTGGCGCTAATGTATTCATGATTGTAAAAAGTTGAAAATTCACCCTCACCCCTTTTGGCTTCCGGTTTTCCCAAATCATGCAAGAAAGTAGCTAGACGAACTTCTAATTTCCGGGAGGGGCAATTTTTGAGACTGGCTAAGAGATGTTTATAAACAGTATTAAAGGGTCCGTGGTAGTGATGTCGATTTTGAGTTACTGAGATGGTTTGATAAATTTCCGGAATAATATGATGCATTAAATCCGTTTTAATCAATAATTCAACACCTAAATCAGGATTTGAAGATAAAATTATTTTGGAAAATTCATCTCTTAATCGTTCTTTGGATATGAAAGATAGCAGATTGGCATTTTTTTTAATGGCTGAGAGAGTATTTTTTTCAATAACCCAGTCACCACCTATACTGAGTTGAGAAATAAAACGAACAGCTCGCATCATTCGAAGCGCGTCTTCATTAAATCTTTCTTCCGGTTTGCCGACAGCGCGAAGAATCTTTTTTTTGAGATCGCTTTGTCCTTTAAATAAGTCAATAATTTCAAATTCGGAGCCTTTAATTTTCAGCGCCAAAGCATTGACGGTAAAATCCCTACGTTTAAGGTCGTCTTCTATTTTTTCGGCAAATTTAATCTCATCCGGTCTTCTTTTGTCCGAATAATTTGCCTCGGTTCGATAAGTAGTTATTTCTAGATTTTCTCTGCTTTCGGGATTACCCAGGTATTTTTCCGGTAAAATAACGGTACCGAATTGATTTTCATATTTTCCGTCCGGGAAGATTTTTAGTAATTCTTGAGGAGTAGCATTGGTGGTTATGTCCCAATCTTTTGGTTTTTTCCCTAATATTAAATCTCTAACACACCCGCCAACGATAAAAGCCTCAAAATTTTCTTTTTGTATTTCAGTAAGCGCTTTTTTAACTGATGGAGGTATTTTATTGATCATAACTCGGTTGTGCCCCCGGGAAGAGTCGAACTTCCGTTTAGTCGTTAGGAGTGACTTGTTCTATCCACTGAACTACAGGGGCTACTTGAATAATTGTGTTATGTTTCCAAGATAACATCATATTTTAAAAAAGAAAAGAAAGCAACTCGAATTTGCTCCAGAATCTCGACAATTAAAAATTATTGTGCTAAAATGAGATGTAGTCTAAAAATAAAAGAAAAAGAGATGCGAATTTTTGTTATCCGTATCTTTTGCCTATTTTAACTTATGAATATTCAATATTACGGTCATTCTTGTTTTAAAATAACCACCAAGACAGAAGGGCGGGGATCTGAGGATGTTGTTGTTTTTATGGATCCTTTTGATAAAAGAATCGGTCTTAAACCGCCTCAGGGAAGAGCGGATGTGGTTTTTGTTTCTCATTCTCAACATGATGATCATTCCAATGTTGAAGCATTGAAAGATAATCCGGTGATTATCGATTCACCGGGGGAGTACTCCGTAAAGGGTATTAATATTACCGGAATTGATTCTTTTCATGATAATCAGGAGGGTGCTTTGAGGGGGCGGAATACTATTTTCGTTTTGGATACCGAGGATATTAGAATTTGTCATATGGGGGATTTGGGAACTCCCGAATTAACTGTTAAGCAGATGGAAAAAATCGGGGATGTGGATATTTTGATGATACCGGTAGGCGGAAAATATACGATTGACGGTAAGGAAGCGGCCAAGATCGCCAAAAAACTAAGTCCGGCCATGGTAATCCCGATTCATTATAAATCTCCGGGACTAAAGATGGATATTGAGGATGAAAAGTATTTTTGTCATGAGATAGGAGACTTTCCAAAGAAAAAAATAAACAAAATTAGTTTAAAAAAGAAGGAATTGGAGGGCAAGAATTTGGAGATTTTATTGATGAATTATTAAAATAAAAATATGAGCTTAATGGATAAAATTGAAGAAATTCGTCAAAAACCGGAAAATGAAAAAATCAGGTATGTTTGGGGAATGGTAACGGTTTGTATGATTATAATTTTTTTTGTTTGGATTTTTTCTCTTCAGGATTTAATGGATAATGATCAGGATAAGATTAATAGCGGATCGGAAATTTTGGGTGATATGGAAAAATTAGAAAAAACCGAAATTTTGGGGGAGCAGATGAATCAATCAGAACAGATGAATCCGCCGATTCAGCCATAAAGCAAAAAATTTTTGGTTTTTGAAATTGTAATTAATTTGGATATATTTTAAAATAGGAATAATTTTATTTTTAATATGAAAACGGAAAAAGATATAAAAGACAAAGGGGTTCAAAAGCAGGCTATCGTAAAAGAAGTCCAGCAATCTTATTTGGATTATGCGATGAGCGTTATTGTGGCCAGAGCGCTTCCCGATGTTCGGGACGGGTTGAAGCCGGTACATCGAAGAATTTTGTATTCTATGTGGAAGACAGGCTTGAGATCCGGTTCAAAATTTAGAAAATCCGCCACGGTAGTGGGAGAGGTTTTGGGAAAGTATCATCCGCATGGAGATACGGCTGTTTATGATACGATGGTGAGAATGGCTCAGGATTTTTCTTTGCGCTACCCTTTGATTTGGGGTCAGGGAAATTTCGGCTCCATGGATGGAGATGGCGCGGCTGCTTATCGTTATACGGAGGCGAAGTTGAGGAAAATAGCCGAGGAAATGCTGGTTGATATCGAAAAAAATACTGTTGATTTTGTGCCCAATTTTGACGGAGTTCATAAGGAACCAACTGTTTTGCCATCCAAATTGCCCCAATTATTACTTAACGGTTCGATGGGGATTGCGGTTGGAATGGCCACCAACATCCCTCCGCATAATTTAGGAGAATTGATTGATGCCACTATTCATTTGATTGATAATCCGAAAGCCACTGTAGATGATTTATTGGTTTTTATAAAAGGACCTGATTTTCCAACCGGGGGAGTTATATATGATGAGAAAAATATTCGCGAGGCTTACATAGACGGAAAAGGCGGAATTATAACCAGAGCCAAAGCGGGCATAACCGAAGGCAGAAACGGAAATTACCAAATTATTGTGTCGGAAATAACTTATTTGACCAATAAATCCACTTTGTTGGAAAAAATCGCTCTCTTAGTAAAAGAACAAAAAATTCAAGGAATCAAAGGTTTGCGAGATGAATCCAATAAAGACGGAGTAAGAATTGTGATTGATTTAAAGAAAGATTCTTATCCGGAAAAAGTGCTTAATAAACTTTATTCTCTGACGGATTTGCAAAAGAATTTCAATGTGAATATGTTGGCTTTGGCTGACGGGATTGATCCGCAAGTGATGAATTTGAAGACAATGCTGGAGTATTATGTCGCTCATCGCGAACAAGTGGTGACACGGAGAACCCAATATGATTTACAAAAAGCCAAGGATAGAGCGCATATTTTGGAAGGACTCAAAAAAGCTTTGGACAATATCGATGCGGTGATAAACACCATCAAAAAGTCCAAAACCAGAGCCGAGGCGCATGTTAATTTGATGAAAAAATTCAAATTGTCAGATAGACAAGCGGAAGCTATTTTGGAAATGAAATTACAAACCTTGGCCGGTTTGGAGAGGAAAAAAATAGAAGATGAATTGAAAGAAAAGAAAATTTTGATTTCCAAGCTGGAGGCGATTTTGAAAAGTCGAAAGAAGTTGATGGGCATCGTCAAAAAGGAACTTTTGGAAATCAAGGAGCAATACGGCGATGAGAGAAAAACTAAGGTGGTAAAGGGTAAAATCGGGGAATTTAAGCAAGAAGATTTGGTGGCTAACGAAGAATCAATAATAACTCTATCTCAAAGCGGTTATATAAAAAGAATGAGTCCGGATGTTTATAAAACCCAAAAAAGGGGCGGAAAGGGAGTAATCGGAGCCAATATTAAAGAGGATGACATCATTTCTCAGGTTTACGCCGTGATGGCTCATGATAATTTATTATTTTTTACCGATAGCGGAAAGGTTTTTCAAACCAAAACTTATGAAATTCCGGAATCAACCCGCACATCCAGAGGGCAAGCTTTGGTAAATTTTTTACAGCTTTCTTCCGGAGAGAAAGTAACAGAGATGTTGGCCTTTAATAAAGATGACGGATTTAGGTTTTTCTTTATGGCTACCGAGGCGGGTAATGTAAAAAGAGTCAAGGTGGAGGAATTTGAAAATGTAAGAAGAAGTGGTCTAATAGCTATAAATCTTGGTAAAGAAGATAAACTGAGTTGGGTTAAGCTTACCACCGGAACGGATGAAATAGTGATGGCAACTTCAGGCGGACAAGCCATTCGATTCAAAGAATCAGATGTGCGAGCAATGGGAAGAGGAGCTGGCGGAGTACGCGGGGTGAGATTAAAGAGGGATGATCGAGTGATTGGTGTCGATGCAGTCTTTAAGGGACAAAAAGGCAATCAATTGATGGTGGTGAGTGAAAATGGATATGGCAAGAGAAGTGATCTAAAACTTTATAAGATTCAAAAAAGAGGCGGAAGTGGAATTAAAACTGCCAGTGTAACATCAAAGACTGGAAAATTGGTAAGCGGAAGGATTGTTAATGCCGATGAGATCGAAAGCGATTTATTTGTCACCTCTACCAAGGGACAAATAATTAGAATTCCGTTAAAAAGCATTTCTGTATTAGGAAGAGCCACTCAAGGGGTAAGAATTATGAATATGAAAAACGGCGATAAAGTAGGAGCTTCAACGATTATCTAGAATATGGAACATAGAGCATAAAGTATAGAACAATAAACAAAAACCACTCAAATTTTTAAATGGGTGGTTTTTTGTTTGGGAAAAATAAAAGGGGCAAGGAGATTGAATAATCTCCTTGCCTGGTTGTTGTTTTTGCTAGACTAAATTAATAGCCTGCAATATCTCGTTCAGCTCGATAGGTAACACGAGATCTTTCTCTCTATCGAAGCCGATTGTTTTTATAATGACTTCCGATGTTGCTGAATTGCGAATATCGGTCGCCGTTGTGACGCTTAGTTCCTTTTTTTCGCTCCATGACTCAAAGATTAGGACTCGATCCGGGTCTTCAAGCAAGAAAGTTTCCAGAGCATCTTCGTGTGAGCTCCTGATTGTCGGTATCTTGGAGCTGATAATTATAATTGCTTCAATAACCCCCCCTAATATGCCGTTATCGACAAGTAGTATTTTCATGATTCCTCCAGAAGTGAAGAAAGTTTTTTAAAGGCATCTGCCCAGTTTTTTGATGTGGCTGTTGGGATTTTTCGTGATGAAAGCTGTTCCAGGCGACTCAGGATATGCGCGACATATCTTGCTCCGTGTGCTACATCATCCGTGCATACGACGCATGGTATCCCTAACCTCAGTGCCGTGATAACAACAGATAGGCCGTTGGCACTGGCCTCGGTCCAGGTGTCATTAATGGGAAGATGAATATCTGTCATTATGCCATAGAGCTTATCATTGAATTTATCAATGAATTCTTCGGCTTTTTCAAGCGTGCCGGCGATAATAATTTTCTTGCCACTTTCAAGTACGATATTTTTGGCAATCATCTGCTCTTCAATCTTATCTTCTACAACTAGAATGATATTTTTCATCAAAGCACCTCGCTAATTGTTTTTAATGTTTTAAAGAACTTTCTTCTACAAAACTACGAATAAATCATAATTTTGATTGAAGGGGCAAGAAGATGAATTTATCTTCTTGCCCTTGAACTTACTTATCAGGCGGCAAAATTGAAGCATAAACTTGTGCACGTATTGCCGATTCCTGATCCAGATCACTAGCCAAAAGCTTTTTGAGCAGCTTTCGGTACACATATTCTGCACCGCCACCCCGAGATAACTGATGGCGTGGTCTCGACTTACGCCATATCTTATAGATATCTGAATTGTCGGGCTCCATCATGATTAGTTGAAGCATGATCTCCATTGTTCTTAACAACTCTCTAGTTGTTAGGGCTAACTCCGGATAGTCTTCAGTCACGTGAAATACTGTTCCTGAGATTGCTCCTAGGAGATTGGATCCCCCAATCTCTTTATTAAGATAGAGAGTATACATCTTTTCAATGTGAGGCATTCCGTTAGATTTATTAATGGTGTTAGTTGTCATAGTAGTTCTCCTTTTGAGATGGTTTTGCCCGATAGTGGGCAGAGGTGATAAATTTTTTAATGAACTCTTGCCCAGTCGTATGACTGGGTTGTTAAGTTGAGCTATCTTTGATATTTCATCTTAACAAGTAAGTATATACTAAATTTGTCAAAATGTCAATAAATATCGTCAAGAGATGTAAGCAGGATTTAGTATAAATTAAGTAAAAACCCTTTAAATAAGCCAAATATTGACTTTTTAGGGGGTTATGATATACTATATATGTTGACGGTATACGCCGACATAATATAAAATAAGCTATTAAAAGCATGGAAATAAAGCATTTTTTGGCCCAATTTGATTTAATAGGTAAAAAAGCCGATGTTTATCTGGCTGTTTTGGAGTTGGGTAGTGGGACCGTAATTGAAATAGCTAGAAAATCAGAGATAAAAAGGACTACGGTTTATGATATTTTATTGGATTTGGAGAAATCAGGGCTAATTTATCAAACAACTAAGGTTAATAAGCGATTGTTTGTGGCAGAAGACCCAGAAAAATTGAAGAAAAAGCTAGAAGAGAAGGAAAGAGTGTTAGGTGAGATGCTTCCGCAATTGCGTTCACTTTATAATATCAAAGGAATTAAGCCTAAAATTAAGTTTTATGAAGGCAAAGAGGGTTTGCGCCAGGTTTATTCGGATACCTTGAATTATGGAGGGGAAATATTGGCCTTTGCTTCGGAAGATGTGGTAAAAGTGCTGGGAATGAACTGGGCTAATGATTATTTGGCCAAAAGGGTGAAAAGGGGAATTAGGGCAAGAATAATTTTGCCTAAAACTGAGATAATTGAAAGGGATTTTAATCCTCTGGACCAAAAACAACTTCGTTCCTCGAAATTAGTAAGCGCTAAAAAATACCCCTTCTCAATTGAAATCAATATTTACGGACATCAAAAAGTAGCGCTAATGTCTTCTCGGGAAGAAATGGGAATAATTATTGAGGGAAAAGAGATTTATAACACCCTCAAACTTATATTTGAGCTTTTGTGGGATAATTTGCCGGAAGTGGAGATTAGGTAAGACTTGAATTTGTTGGCTTAAATTGTTAGAATAAAAAAAGTTTTGTAATAGGATAAGATTTAAAAATATGTCAGGACACAGCAAATGGTCAAGTATTAAACACAAAAAAGGTATTAATGATGCCAAAAGAGCTAATGTTTTTACAAAAATAGGCAGAATGGTTACGATCGCGGCCCGCGAGGGAGGTGGAGATTTGGCCTCTAACTTTAAATTAAAAATGGTAGTCGATACCGCGCGTAGTGCCAATATGCCCAAAGATAATATCGAAAGGGCGATAAAGCGCGGAACAGGCGAGCTTAAAGACGGAGCGGTAATTGAAGAAGTGATTTATGAAGCCTACCTACCTATTCGGCAGGCAGGTGGTCCAGACAAAATAGCGATGCTGATTAAAACTGCTACAGATAACAAAAATAGAACCTTTGGTGAAGTGAGGGGAATTTTGACAAAAGGTGGAGGAAAAACAGTTCCCGAGGGATCAGTGGGTTATTTATTTAATCAAGTGGGGGAGATAGAGGTTGATATTGATGGACTAGAAACTGAAGATGTGGAGATGAAATTTATCGAAGCTGGAGCCGATGATTTTGAAATAGAGGATGGCAGAGCTTGGGTTTATGTAAAATTGGCTGAATTGAGGGCAGCCAAGGAAAGTTTGGAAAAAGAGAATTTAAAAATAGTTAATGCTCAGCCGACTTTTATTGCTAGTCAAAAAAGTGAAATTTCCGAAGAGGATAGAGAAAAATACGAAGCTTTATTGGAAAAATTGGATGAAAATGATGATGTGGTGGAGATTTATGATAATTTAAAATAAAAAAATTTTTATGCGAATATTAGGCATTGATCCGGGGACGGCCACTACAGGATGGGCAATTTTAGAACAAAACAAAAAAGAATTAACCCCCATTGCTTATGGGCACATTAGCACCTCTCCAAAAGATTCAACTTGTCAGAGACTAAGAGAGGTCTCTCAAGATATCGAAGAAATTATCAAAAAATATAAACCGACAGAGAGCGCGATAGAAGATTTATTTTTCTTTAAAAATCTTAAAACAGCCATGAAAGTGAGTCAATCCAGGGGGGCGATAATGCTGACTCTAATCAAGG
>Ga0265295_1006643_pt1 | contig 13875 bp, 10 predicted proteins | sample Munlansysbiofilm_FD_192503 | JGI IMG/M metagenome (GOLD analysis project Ga0265295, IMG submission 192503) | Leachate microbial communities from a municipal landfill in Southern Ontario, Canada - Methane capture system biofilm | ecosystem: Engineered > Solid waste > Landfill > Unclassified ... | reverse complement strand
GATGTTGTCGGTGAAGAAGTAGGTGAAGTTCAGATCCGGGGCGATGGCGCTGTCCACCTCGGCCTCGCCCCCGATGACGCTGATCTGACTGCTGCTGTCGTCCGGCATGATGCCCAGCGCCCGCACCCGCACCATCCACGGGCTGTCGCCCGCCGCGAGGCAGGAACCCGCCGTGGCGTGCAGCAGCAAACAGCAGCCCGCAACCAATCCTGCATGTTTCAACTCCCTGAACAGTCGCATAGTACCTCCTCAATCCTGGTGATTGATGTTCCGGGAAGGGGCGTCCGGCTGATCCGGGCAACCTGTTCCCGACCTGTACACAGCCGGATGGTCCACGGGGGGCGATCCGTCACTGATCGGTGTGCTGCGTGCCGGCCTTAGAGGGCCTGCACGAATAGGATTTGGTTAGCGCGGCCGGGCAGGGAAGTCAATGCCAATTTTTTCCCTCTTCCGGGCGGTTGGCACGATAGGGGCGGGCCGGGGCAGGACTGAGCGAGGCGGAGGGGGACGGCGAGCCGCTGCGAGGCGCGGCCCCGGAGCGACGACAGGAGATCCGGACCGGTCTCCCCGGGCGACCAGCGCCGGTGGTGGATCGCCGCGGCCTGCGACGGACAACAAAAAACCCGCCATCCTGATCGGATCGCGGGTTCGTTGAACGGCTTGGCGGGCCGTTGGACTGTCAAAATGGTGGAGCTAAGCGGGATCGAACCGCTGACCTCTTGAATGCCATTCAAGCGCTCTCCCAGCTGAGCTATAGCCCCTGAAATTTTCAGGCAGTCAAATACCATGCTTTTCCGGGCGCTGTCAAGAATTTCTCAAATCTTTTTCCCCGTCCCACCATATACGTTGCCAACCACCGGCGCGCTTGGTAAGTTAGCCCGCTGGCTCCACGAACGTTTCGTTTCTTTCCGCGCCGTCGCCGCCTCCCGGACGCCCCTGTCCGTCGGCCATGGCCGCGAACACCATACCGACAGGTGATCCTGGCATGTTTTCTCCGTTGAATTTTCTGTTTGGCTGGATGTCCAACGACCTGGCGATCGATCTCGGCACCGCCAACACGGTCCTCTACGTGAAAGGTAAGGGCATTGTCCTGCGCGAGCCCTCGGTGGTGGCGGTGCGCAAGGACAGTCGCGGCAGCCGGGTGCTGGCCGTGGGCAAGGAGGCCAAGGAAATGCTGGGTCGGACCCCCGGCAACATTGTCGCCATCCGGCCCATGAAAGACGGTGTTATCGCCGATTTCGAGGTGACCGAGGCGATGCTGCGCTATTTCATCAACAAGGTGCACAACCGCCGCACCCTGGTGCACCCCCGGATCATTGTCTCGGTACCGTCCGGGATCACCCAGGTGGAGAAGCGGGCGGTGCGTGAGACGGCCGAATCCGCCGGCGCCCGCGAGGTCTACCTGATCGAGGAGCCCATGGCCGCGGCCATCGGCGCCGGCTTGCCCATCACCGAACCCACCGCCAACATGATCGTCGACATCGGTGGCGGTACCACCGAAGTGGCGGTCATCTCCCTGGCCGGCATCGTCTACGCCAAGTCGGTGCGGGTGGCCGGGGACAAGATGGACGACAGTATCCTCCAGTACATCAAGCGTAAGCACAACCTGGCCATCGGTGAGCGGACCGCGGAGGAGATCAAGACAACCTTGGGCAACGTCCTGCCGGAAGAGCCCTACGAGACCATGGACATCAAGGGTCGCGACCTGGTGTCCGGCATCCCCAAGACCCTGACCATCACCTCCAAGGAAATCCAGTCGGCCATCTCCGAGCAGGTGGATGTCATTGTCGATGCGGTGCGGGTGGCGCTGGAGCAGACCCCGCCGGAACTGTCCGCGGATATCGTCGACCAGGGCATCGTCCTCACCGGCGGCGGCGCCCTGTTGAAGAATCTCGACACGCTCCTGAAGAACGAGACCGGCATGCCGATCATCGTCGCCGACGACCCCCTCTCCTCAGTGGTGCTCGGTTCCGGCCGGGCCCTCGACAATCTCGAGATCCTGCGGGAGATCGCCATCGATTAACCGCCGCCGTCCGGGGCCGGCGGCGTGTCACCGCGCCCGCCGGCGTTCCGTTCGGATCCTGCGGATGCTGTCCCCGTCGTTTTCATGAGAAAAAAACTCACCAGAAAAAAAAGCGACCGATACCGGTTGCTCCGCTTTGTCTTTTTTGCCGGCCTGCTGCTGACCCTGACTCTCATTTTTCTCGTTTCCACCCTTGGCAGCCAGCGGTTCGGCTCCCTGCACAAGCTGGTGATCGAAACAGTGGGGCCGGTGCAGAAGCTGTTTGCCGCGGGCGGCGCCTCCATCGGCAATTTCAAGCGCGAGTACCTGGATATCCTCCAGGACGTGATCAAGGTCCGCGAGGAGAACAAACGGCTGCTCAAGCAGCTGCAGGAAACCGAGGCCATCCTCAACCGGAGCCGCGAGGCCATGGCCACCAATGCCAGCCTGCGCCGGCTGCTGGAGTTCAAGAACAACCTCGCCCGGCCTTCTGTGGGGGCGACGGTCATCGGCAAGGATCCCTCCACCTGGTTTCGCTCAGTGATCATCGACCAGGGGACCAACCGGGGGATCGTCAAGGGCAACGCGGTGGTCAACAGCGACGGCGTGGTCGGCCAGATCTTCACCGCCTCGCCCAACTACGCCAAGGTGCTGCTCGCCATCGCCCCGTCCAGCGCCATCGACGTGATGCTGCAGCAGTCTCGGGTGCGCGGCATGCTCAAGGGGAACGGCACCCTGACCTACCGACTCGAGTACATTCTCAAGACCGTGGAGGTCGCGGAGGGGGAGCATGTGGTCACCGCGGGCTACGGCGGGGTGTTCCCGACCGGTGTGCCGGTCGGGGTGGTGTCCAGGATCGTCCGGAAACCGCGGGGCATGTTCCACGAGATCGAGGTAACGCCATCGGTGGATTACCAGAAGCTCGAGCACCTGACTGTGATCGAGCAGCAGGACGTGTCCGAACTCAAGCAGGTGGAGCAGCCATGAGCCGACGGGACAGAGTGTCGGGTCGCCGCGGCGTCCCGGTGCGCTTGCGGGGACGGTTCGGCGGGCGTTCGCCGGGGGGCGCGGGGTATGGTAATCGTTAGCTTCATGCTGCTTGGCGTGCTGCTGGTGATCGTGCAAACCACCCTCTGTATGCCCTCACCGATGTGGCCGTTGGCGCCCGACCTGTACTACGTGCTGGTCGGCTACTTGGCGTACCGGCTGGACCTGGTGCGCAGCCTGATCATCCTGTTCCCGTTGGGCTGTACTCTGGACGTCCTTTCCGGCACGGTGCTCGGCCTGCACTCGATCCTCTGCTTCGGCGGGTATTTTCTGCTCCGGTTCATCTCCGGCAAATTGCCGGTGCTCGAGTCCCTGTACCAGATCCCGCTTGTGGCCACGAGTTTCCTGGCGGTCAACTGGTGTGCGCACGTGGTCGTTTCCGCCTTCGACGAGGAATTGCTGCTGCCGTGGTCCTGGCCGCTGATGCTGGCCCGGGCCCTGCTGGTGGCCCTGTTCGCCTTGCCGCTGTTCCGTCTGTTCGATGCGGTTCGCAGGTTTGCTCAGCGCAGCATCCTCCCCTGGAACCGGCTGCACTTGCGGGTCGACAACCGCCGCCGGCGGCAGGACTGACTCTCCCGGTGTGACGAAAAAGCGCTGTGGATGTCTTCAAGCTGTTCGATAAACGCATGAAAAACATACCGAAACAGAACCGGCGACGCCCGGAGCCGCTGCTTGATGCCGAGCGGAGAAAAGACCTGGGAGTCACCAAACTGACGCCGCGGGACGAGAGCGACCTGAACGGTTTCAGGAAGAAGGCGCTGTATTCGCTGTTCCTGCTCATCTTCTTTTTTGCCGTGATCGTCACCCGTCTCTGGTTTCTGCAGATCAACCAGGGGGACTACTACAGTGAACTGGCTGATTCCAACCGGGTCCGCTACCAGGAGATCACCGCCCCGCGCGGCAACATCTATGACCGCCGCGGCCGGGAGATCGTCACCAACCGCCCCTCCTTCAATGTGGTCTGGCTGCGCGAGAGCAACCGGGTCGATGACGAGTGGCTGAAAAACCTCACCAAAATCCTTGACGAGGATCCCTCGGCGCTGCTCGAGAAGATTCGCAAGATGGTCGGCGAGCCCGGCCACATTCCCGTTCGGCTTGCCGAGGACATCAGCTGGGATCTGGTCGCGCGGATCGAGAACAACCGCATGTATCTCCCCGAGATCAAGATCGAGGTCGCACCGTTGCGGGTGTACCACCACGGCAATCTGGCCTCGCACCTCATCGGTTATCTCGGCGAGATCAGCAAGACCGAATTGGACGCGGCCGACAAGGAGCTCTACCGGGGCGGCGACATGATCGGCAAGATGGGGCTGGAGCGGCTGCGGGAGAGCGACCTGCGCGGCGAGAAGGGCCGCGAATACATGGAGGTCAACGCGCTCGGCTTCGAGCAGAAGAATCTCAAGGGGGTGGAACCGCTGCCCGGCAGGGACCTGCATCTGACCCTGGATGTGGAACTGCAGAAGATCGCCGAGGAGTCGATGGCCACCGAGAACTACGCCGGGGCGGTGGTGGCCATGGAGGCCCAGACCGGCCGTCTGCTGGTACTGGCGAGCGCCCCCACCCTGCACCTGGATGAGTTCGTCGGCGGGATATCCCAGAAGGCGTGGCAGGGCATGCTCAACAATCCGCTGCATCCTCTGGTCAACAAACTGGTGCAGGGGCAGTACCCGCCGGGTTCCACCTACAAACCGGTCACCGCCTTTGCCGGTTTGGCCGAAGGGGTGATCACTGAGGACACCACGTTTTTTTGTCCTGGGTACTACCGGTTCGGCAACCGCACCTACCGCTGCTGGAAGCGTGGCGGCCATGGCACGGTGAGCCTGCGGCGGGCCGTGGCCGAGTCCTGCGACGTCTATTTCTACCAGGTGGGGCAGCGGCTCGGCGTCGACCGGCTGGCCCGCTATGCCAAAATGTTCGGCCTGGGGGAGAAATCCGGGGTGGAGATGGAACACGAGAAACCGGGCCTCATTCCCACTGCGGCCTGGAAAAAGAGCAAGCGCGGCCAGGCCTGGCAGGAGGGCGAGACCCTGTCCATCGCCATCGGCCAGGGCTACGATCTCGCCACGCCTCTGCAGATCGCCGAGATGACGGCGGTGATCGCCAACGGCGGCACGCTCTACAAGCCATCGGTCATCGAGAAGGTCGTCGACCCCGATGGCCGGGTCACCCATTCGTTCGCCCCGGAGGTGCTCAGCCGGATCACCGGGCAGGGGCGGAGCCTCAAGCTGGTTCGCGAAGGCATGGTTGATGCGGTCAACAGCCGCCGGGGCACCGGCCGGGAGGCGCAGATCGACGCGCACGGTATCCTGGTCGGCGGCAAGACCGGAACCGCCCAGGTGGTGCGCCTGGCGGTGTACAAGCACCTGAAGGAAAAGGACATCCCCTACGAGTACCGGGACCACGCCTGGTTCACCTGTTTCGCCCCGGCGGTGAACCCAGAGATCGTCGTCACCGTCCTGGTCGAGCACGGCCTGCATGGCGGCTCGGCCTCTGCTCCCATCGCCGCGAAAATTCTCAACCGGTATTTCGCGGACAAGAAGGCCGAGCAAGAGAGAAAAACGGACGAGCCGGACGGCGGCGGGCCAGCGCTCCCGGGCAGCAGAGTGGTGCTCGATGAGCAGTTGATCGAGGAGACCGACCTGCCCCAGGACGACGACGCGGACGACGGTGCTGTCGGCGAAGCCGGACCACAATCGAATAAACCGGTGAACGGACCGCTATGATGCAATTCGACCGACGACTGTTGCAGCATTTCGACTGGGTGATGCTGCTCATGCTGCTCCTGGTGTCCGCCATGGCGCTGATGAATCTCTACAGTTCCACCCACAGTGCCGATACCGGAACCTCGACCATTTTCATCAAGCAGCTGACCTTCTTCGCCGCCGGCATGGTTTTGGTCCTGGTGCTCATGACCCAGGAGTACCACCGAGCGGTCAAGGTCGGCTACGTGCTGTACGTCGTCATCCTGCTCTTGCTGCTCTACACCCTCTTTTTTGTCAAATCCATCGCCGGCGCGCAACGCTGGATCGACCTCGGCTTTTTCAGCCTGCAGCCCTCGGAGCCGGCCAAGCTGATCCTCATCCTGGTGCTCGCCCACACCTATGCGAGCCTTGAGGTCCCGGGCGGCTACCGGCTGCGGGACCTGATCCGGCCGATCGTCCTGACCGCGATCCCCTTTGTCCTCATCCTCCTGCAGCCGGACCTGGGCACGGCGCTCATCTGCGCGATCATCTTCGTGTCCATGACCCTGTTTGTGCGGCTGCGCTGGACGACGCTGGGCATCCTCGCCGGCGCCGGCCTCACCTGTGTGTTCATCGGCTGGAAATTTCTGCTCAAGGACTACCAGCGCAAACGGATCGAAACCTTCCTCAACCCGGAAGGCGACCCGATGAATCACGGCTACCAGATCATGCAGTCGAAGATCGCCGTCGGTAGCGGCGAGATATTTGGCAAGGGATTCATGGAGGGGACGCAGGGGCACCTGCATTTCCTGCCGGAACGGCACACCGACTTCGCCTTTTCGGTGTGGGCGGAAGAGTGGGGGTTCGCCGGGGCGGTGTTCTTCCTGAGCTGCTACTTCTTTCTGCTCGTCTGGGGCATCAACATCGCCATGTCGGCCCGCGACAAACTGGGCGCGCTCCTCGCCTTCGGCTGCACCATGCTCATCTTTTGGCAGGCGGTGATCAACCTGTTCATGATCATGGGCTTTCTGCCGGTGGTCGGCGTGCCGCTGCCGCTGTTCAGCTACGGTGGTTCCTCGCTCCTGACCAACCTGCTGGCCATCGGTTTGCTCATGAACGTGCGCATGCGCAGCTTCCCGCCGACCACTGCAGCGTAGCCGCCGGTTTCAGTCAGCGCGGGCGTCCAGCACCAGTTGGCGCAGGGCGGCGATGAACTGCGGATCGTCGTTCAGGGCGCGGGTGACGGCGAAACGCAGCCCCAACTCCTCGGCCATCTGCCGGTATTCGATGTCGATTTCGTACAGGGTCTCGACATGGTCGGACACGAACGACAGCGGCACCACCAGCAGGTTGTGCCCTTTTCCCGCCGCGATCTCCCTGATCACCTCCGGGGTCGACGGGCCGAGCCACTCCACCGGGCCGCTGCGACTCTGGTAGCAGAGCCGTCCGGGTTTGCCGGTCAACTGTTCCACCGCCCGGATCGTCTGCAGCAGATGATCGACATAGGGGTCGCCCTCGGTAATGAACTGCACCGGCAGGCTGTGGGCGCTGTACACGATCTCCACCGCTTCGCCATGAAACCCCGCCAGCCCTTCCTCGATACGTGCCGCCAAACAGGCGACGTAGTCCGCTGCCGTCGGCCAGTCGCGGATTTCCCGTACCGGCAGGTTGAACCCGAGGCGGGCATTGGCCCGGTGCAGGTCAGCGAGCGAGGAACCGGTGGTGGCGATGGAGTAGTGCGGATAGAGCGGCAGGGCGATGAGGTCCCCGACCCCGGCCGCCGCCATTTCGTGGAGCACCTGACCCGCGAACGGGTGCCAGTAGCGCATGCACGGGCTGACCAGAAAATCGCCGTCCCCGGCCAGGGCGTTCTCGAGAGCCCGGGCCTGTTCCCGGGTCTTTTCCAGGATCGGTGAGCCTCCGCCGATGCGGCGGTAGTTCCCCATGCTTTTCGGCGCCCGCCGCCAGGCGATGAAGCGAGCGATGGTCTTCTGCAGAAAGGCCGGCCCGAGGCGGATGATCTGCCGGTCGGAGAACAGGTTGACCAGGAAGGGCCGAACGTCTTCGAGGCGTTGCGGTCCGCCGAGATTGAGCAGCAGAATGCCGGTTTTTTGATGTGTTTTCATGGCGTCACTCTACCGGCGGGGCCAATCCGGCGTCAACAAATTGTACGGCTTGCCTCTTGATTTCCCTCCGCAATCATGTCTATAGTGCATCCATGAGTACACGCTATTCCTTCGATTCCGGTCACTTCCCGAACCCATTACGCGTCCCGGCGACGCATCTGCGGCATTGTTCCCTGTCGGCCATCGGCATTGTTTGTTTCCTGCCAATACGGCAGGACTCATGTGTCGTGGCCCTCAACCAGCGGCGTAGGGCCGCTGGCGTTTTCAACAGTGGAGGACTTCTATGGAGTTGAAAATCGAAGCCAAGAATCTCGATATCCGCAAGAGCTGGCAGGAGAAAATAGAGGAGGAACGCGATAAAATTACCCGTCATTACGCCAGTTTGGTATTGCACCTGCGTGTGACCATCGAAGCCACCCCCGGCTATAAGGAAGGGGGACACGAGGTCCGCCTGGTCGCCACCGTGCCCAACGACACCGTGGTGGTCAAGCGGTGGGGCGAGAGTGTGCGCCCCCTCCTGGTTGAAGCCTTTGATGTGCTTGGCCTCCAGCTCAAGGAGATCGTCAAAAAGAAGCAGAACCATAAGACCGCCAAGGTCCAGGGAGGTGCCGTTGACGGCCGGATTACGGGCATCGTCCGCAAGATCTTCCCTGAGGAGGCCTACGGTTTCATCGTCACCGACGACAAGTTGGACGTGTTTTTCCATGCCAACGCCCTGCGCGACGTGGAGATGAACGATATCGCCGAAGGCGACGAGGTCCTGTTCGCCATGGAAGAGGGCGACAAGGGACCACAGGCCACCTGGGTCCGGGTGGGTCAGGCCTGAGCCCGGGCCGGCCACCGGACGCCGGCCCGCTTGGCAGACATTGTGTTGTCCTGTCGACCCTGCCTTCGGGCAGGGTTTTTTTTGTTGGGTTTCGATCCGAATTGGTGCCGCTCCGGCCACCGGGTCGGTGGTCGCGGCCGCCTGCACCACACCCGCACGGAAGGGAAAAAAACGCTTGGTCGCGGTCGCCGGTCGGTGTACTGCTGAGCCGTTCACCCCCTCGGAGACCGCGATGGCCGTCACCACTCCACACCATTTCCGTCCCTGGGCCATTCCCGCTTGCCCGGTCGGAATCCAAGTCAGCGTGAAAGGAATCCTCATGCCCACCCCTGAACTGTACCTGATCGACGGCAGCGCCTACATCTACCGCGCCTATCACGCCATCAGGCCACTGTCCACCTCGCGCGGGCTGCCGACCCACGCCGTCTTCGGCTTTCTCAGCATCCTGAGGCGCCTGCTGCGCGAGCGCAGCCCCGGGTACCTGGCCGTGGCCTTCGACACCCGGGGGCCGGTCTTCCGCCACCGGCTCTACGACCAATACAAGGCCAACCGGCCGCCCATGCCCGAGGATCTGGCCGTGCAGATCCCGTACATCCGCAAGAGTGTGGCCGCCCACCGGATCCTCGTGCTCGAGCATGACGACCAGGAGGCGGACGACCTGATTGCCTCGGTGACCGCCCGCATGACCGGGCAGGGGTGCCGGGTGGTGGTCGTTTCCGGCGACAAGGATCTTCTCCAGCTGGTCTCGGCCGATGTGACCCTGTGGGACCCGATGAATGACCGGGTGATGGACGAGGCGGCGGTGACGGAGAGGTACGGCCTGCCGCCCGGTCAGCTGCTCGATTATTTCGCCCTCACCGGGGACAGCTCGGACAACATTCCCGGTGTGCCCGGCATCGGCCCGAAATCGGCGCAGAAGCTGATCGGCGAGCACCATACCCTGGAAAACCTCTACCAGGCCGCCCCGGGGATGAAGCAGAGCAAGGCCATCCGCCAGTTGCTCGACCACCGTGAGCAGGCCTTCCTGTCCCGCGACCTGGTGCGCCTCAACCACGCCGCCGAGGTGCCCGCCGAGATCGAGCGCTACCGGGTGCAGGAACCGGACATCGACCGGCTGCGCACCCTGTACACCGAGCTGGAGTTCCACTCGCTGCTCAAGGAGGATCTGCCCGCACCGCGCATCGACACCTCCCGCTTCCACCTGGTGCACGACGGGGCCGGCCTGGCCCGGCTGGCCGAGCGGCTCGAAGGCATCGACCTCGTTGCCGTGGACACCGAGACTGATTCGCTCGACACGCTGAGCGCACACCTGGTCGGGGTGTCCCTGTGCGTTGGTGACGGCGAGGCCTGGTACCTGCCCTGCGGTCACCGGGACGAGCAGGGTGCGCTGCTGCCCGGTCAGCTGCGGCTCGACGACCTGATCCGCGTCCTGCGGCCGGTGCTTGCCGACGGCCGCAGCACCAAGATCGGCCACAACCTCAAGTTCGACCTGGCGGTGCTGGCCGCGCCGCACAACGGCGGGTTTGAGCTGGCTGGGCCGCTGCACGACACCATGGTCGGCGCCTGGCTGATCGATCCGGACCGGCGCACCTACAAGCTCGATGACCTGTGCAAGGAGGCCGGCCTGCGCATGACCAGCTTCGCCGAGGTCACCGCTGGCGACAAGCGCGCCGACGCCTTTGCCCGGGTCGGCCTGGAGGCGGCCAGGGACTACAGCTGCGAGGACGTGTTCGCGTCCCTGCAGCTCTACCGCGGCCAGGCGGAGCGGCTCGCGGCCACCGGCCTGACCCGGCTCCTCGCCGAGGTAGAGGGACCGCTCATCCCGGTGCTCGCGGCCATGGAGACGGCCGGCATCCTTGTGGACAGCGACCAGCTCGACAGCCTCTCCATGGAGTTTGGTCAGCGTTTGCAGGCGTTCGAGGAGGAAATCTTCCGGGTCGCGGGTGAGCCGTTCAACATCAATTCACCCCGCCAGCTCGGCGAGATCCTGTTCGAGAAGCTGCAGCTGCCGCGGGGCCGCAAGACCAAGACCGGCTGGTCCACAGATGTTCAGGTGCTGGAGAGCCTGAGCCTCACCCACGAACTACCGGCCCTGGTGCTCCAGTACCGCAACCTGGCCAAGCTCAAGTCCACCTACGTGGACCGGCTGGCCAGCCTGCGCAGCCCCGGGACAGGCCGGGTGCACACCTCGTTCAACCAGTGCGGCACAGCCACCGGCCGGCTCAGTTCGAGCAATCCCAACCTGCAGAACATCCCCATCCGCACCGAGGAAGGGCGACGCATCCGTTCGACCTTCATCGCGGCCGAAGGCTGCATCCTGCTCGCGGCCGACTATTCGCAGATCGACCTGCGCGTGCTCGCCCACTACTCCGATGACCGTGAGCTGACCGCCGCCTTCCACGCCGGCCAGGACATCCATCGGCGCACCGCGGCCGAGATTTTTTTCGTGAGCCCGGAGTTGGTCACCGCGGAGATGCGCCGGGTGGCCAAGACGATCAACTTCGGCATCGTCTACGGCATGTCCAGCTTCGGCCTGTCCACCCAGCTGCATGTCGGCCGCAAGGAGGCGCAGACCTTCATCGACCGCTACCTCGCCCATTTTTCCGGAATCAAGGAATTCATGGAATCCGTTGTCGGACAGGCGCGGAGGGACGGTTTCGTGACCACCCTGCTGGGGCGGCGGCGCTACCTGGCCGACATCACCAGCACCAACCGGGTGCGCCGCGAGATGGCCGAGCGCACCGCCATCAACACGCCCATCCAGGGCACCGCGGCGGACATCATCAAGCTGGCCATGCTCCGCGTCCACCGTGAACTGCGCGCCCAGGAGCTGCAGAGCCGCATGCTCCTGCAGATCCATGACGAGTTGGTGCTCGAGGTCCCTCAGGCAGAACTGGAGACCGTGTCCGGGATCGTGCGCACGCACATGGAGGCGGCCATGGAGTTGCGCGTCCCGCTCGTGGCCAACCTGCGCCACGGTCAAAGTCTTGACAAGGAATGACGGCGGACTGCCGGACCTGCCCGAGACTGTTCCAGAAAACTGGAAAAACTGACTTGAATTTTCCGCTAAACCGGAAGTACGGAACCGTTTTTGGGACGGTGGACGACCGGTTTCCGGCTGTTTTACCGCTCTGCCGGCCGTTGTTGCCCCTCTGGAAGAGGCCTGATTTTTGCAAGAATATTGGCAAAAGGACAGAGGAGGCACGACGATGAGCCCACGTGAAGCGATCCACATCCTGATGTTGAGCCCGATTTATTTCCGTCTCCGTCCGGCCGAGCGCTGGCAACTGGTGTGCGAGTACTGTCGACGATTCACTCCCATTCGGCATGACCGCTGAGGACACCCTCGCCCTTGCCGGGACCATGGCGGGCGCGGCGGGCTGCGGTGAACGCCGCCGTCACCCGCGCTGTCCGGTCGGGGGGCGGGCGGTGGCTTTTTACGGCGGGTGTACTTGCGCCGTCCACGATGTCAGCGTCGCAGGCCTGGCGCTTAGGTGTGCGGTGTTCGATGCGGAGCAGCGGGCGGCTGACCAGGTTGACATCTTTCTTGCCGACAGCAGCCTGTACCTGCCGGGACTACCCATCCGCCTCGTTGCCGAGGCCTGCATCGCTCCGCCGAGCATGTTCAGCAGTCTGCGCGTCCGCCGGCTGGGGTTGCAGTTCGGCCTCCTCTCCGGCGAACAGCTACGCAGCCTCGATGAGTTCATCGCCGTCTGTCGCGCCCCCCTTTTTTGAGCACCCTCCCCGGAGCAGGTCGCAGCCCCGCTCCGCCCGCCGCATCCCCTGACCCCTGCCACGGAGCACCTCATGCGCCCGACCCTTACCCTCATGCTTCTCTGCACGCTCGCCGCCGGCCCAACCTTGGCCGCGGAGGAACGCATCGTCCCGGCCAGCGACCGCAAGGCGATCGGCGTGACCATCTACAACCACGACCTGGCCCTGGTCAAGGACCGCCGCACCATCGACCTGGAACCGGGGGCGCACACCCTCGCCTTCCGCGAGGTGAGCGCCCGCATCCGACCGGAAACCGTGCTCGTCCGGGCCGACGGTCTGCGGGTCCATGAACAGAATTTCGAATACGACCTGCTCAGCCCCCAGGCCCTGCTGCGCAAGTATGTGGGCCGGGAGGTGACGCTCATCGACCGGCATCCGACCACCGGCGAGGAAAAGGCCCGGCAGGTACGGGTGCTCAGCGCCGGTGACGGCGTGGTGCTTCAGGCCGGCGACCGCATTGAGACCGAGATCAGCGGTCGGCTGGTCTACCCGGACGTGCCGGCCAACCTGCGCGACCGGCCCACCCTGACCATGGCGGTGGACAACGACCGCGCGGGGCAGCAGGAGGTGGAGGTCTCCTACCTGACCGGCGGCCTCTCCTGGCGGGCCGACTACGTGGCTGAACTGAACGATGATGACAGCCGCCTGGACCTGAACGGCTGGGTGACCCTGACCAACGAGAGCGGCGTCAGCTATCCGGATGCCCGCCTGCAGCTGGTGGCCGGTGACGTGCACCGGGTCGAGGAGGACTACGGGCTGCGCGGCGCCGTCCTGGGGAAGATGGCTGTGGCCGCAGCCGCGCCCGAGATGCGGGAGGAGTCCCTGTTTGAATACCACCTCTACACTCTGGCCCGACCGACCACCATCGCCGACAATCAGAAGAAGCAGGTGGCCCTGCTGCAGGCCGGGAACGTTGCCTGCCGCAAGGAGTATCTGCTCGAGGGACAAGGGGCCGGTTTCCGGGCCCAGGCCGGTGATGGCGGCCATCGGGTGCCGGTGACTGTCTGGGTGGAGGTGCGCAACGACCAGGCCTCCGGCCTCGGTCTGCCCGTACCTGCGGGGGTTGCCCGGGTGTACAAGAAAGATGCCGGTGGTCGGCTGCAGTTTGTCGGCGAGGACCGGCTGGCGCACACCCCGGAGAACGAGGTCATCCGCCTGCGCCTGGGCGACGCCTTCGATGTCACCGCAGAGCGGCGGCAGACCGATTTCCGCTGGTTGGACGACGGCGGGGACCCGGTGGAACAGCGTGCGAGCGCCCCAAGCAGCGGCCAACCCGCAGCGGTACACTTGACGGACACGGACAGGAAACCGAAGCGGAGCGAGAGCGCCTGGGCCATCACCCTGAAGAACGCACGCCCTGAAGCGGTGACGGTGCGCGTGCGTGAGACCCTGCCCGGGGAATGGCAGATCCTCGAGGAG